>BNJU01004384.1_pt1 | contig 86942 bp, 139 predicted proteins | sample 8539281 | NCBI WGS metagenome assembly BNJU01 (sample SAMD00202456, study PRJDB9452) | human saliva metagenome | isolation source: human saliva | place: Japan
AACCTTCCGGCACCGGGCGGGTGTCAGGCTGTATACGTCATCTTTCGAGTTTGCACAGCCCTGTGTTTTTGTTAAACAGTTGCCTGGACCTATTCTCTGCGCCTCATATTGCTATGAGGACCCCTTATCGAGTTACAGGGTCGGTTTGCCTGTTCGTAACCATGATCTCAACGCCTCGTATGTTTCTACCCGTCTACCTGTGTCGGATTGCGGTACAGGTACCCACGGATAAAGCTTAGCGGATTTTCTCGGGAGTGTGGTTACCTGCGCTGTCGAAAAAGCTCCCCCGAAGAGGCCGTACTGTCAAGGTCGGCTCTCCAGGTGGATTGCCTGCTCCGATCAGCGTTTCCACGCTCTTCAGCGGGACTTCCGTCTTGCAGCGGCAGTGTCACTCCGTCTCACGTCGCTCCTGAAGGTAGTAACGGAATATTAACCGTTTCTGCCATCGCCCTCGCCCTTCGGCTGAGACTTAGGACCCGACTTACCCCGGGCTGATTGGCATTGCCCGGGAAACCTTAGACTTACGGCGGAGGGATACTCACCTCTTGTCGTTACCTACCTACATTTGCTTTACCATGCGCTCAGGATCAGTCATCTTCACCATTCTGCGCACATGGTATGCTCCCCTACCGATACTTTCAATATACATTGCTATCCGCGCCTTCGGCATCTGACTTACTCCCGATTATTATCCATGCCCGGACCCTCGACTAGTGACTGTTACGCACTCTTTGAATGAATAGCTGCTTCCAAGCCAACATCCTAGCTGTCATAGGGACCAGACTTCGTTAGACTAACTCAGACAGAATTTCGGGGCCTTAGACGGCGGTCTGGATTCTTCTCCTCTCGAGGACGGACCTTAGCACCGCCCCCTTACTGCATAGCTGCAGTCCGTGAGCATTCAGGTTCGTCAGGTCTCGATAGGCGGTGAAGCCCTCGACCTATCGGTCGCTCTACCTCTCACGGAGATCGCCACACGCGGCACCTAAATGCCTTTCAGAGTACGAGCTATCTCCAAGTTTGATTGAGCCTTTCACTCCTACCTCAACTCATCCGGAAGCTTTTCAGCGCTTATCGGTGCGGTCCTCCATTCCGTGTTACCGGAACTTCAGCCTGGTCAAGTGTGAGATCGCGGTTTCGCGTCTACCCCTCTGACTCAAACGCCTGTTCGAGGCTCGCTTTCACTGCGGCTGGGAGCATCGTACTCTTAACCTTGCCAGAGATGGTAACTCGTAGGTTCATTATGCAAAGGCACGCCGTCACCGGATATACGCAGCTCCGACCGCTTGTAGGCGTATGGTTTCAGGAACTGTTTCACTCTTCTTGTCGAGTGCTTTTCACCTTTCCTCACGGTACTGGTTCACTATCGGTCTCACGAGGAGTATTTAGCCTTACCGGATGGTCCCGGCGGATTCGCGCAAATTACTCGTGTTCCGCGTTACTCAGGGATACCGCTATGCCGAATCTTGCTTTCAGATCGAGGACTTTTCACCCTCTGTGGTTCTGTCTTTCCAGAAGATTCTTCTCACTCAATTCATACAATGTCGCGGTCCTACTACCCCGCAGCTGCGTTGCCCACAGTCGCGGTTTGGGCTCTTCCCCGTTCGCTCGCCACTACTGGAATCATTGTTTATTTTCTTTTCCTGCAGGTACTAAGATGTTTCAGTTCCTGCGTTGGCTCCCACGCTCAGCGTGGTGACCAAATCCTTCAGACGGCCGGGTTGTCCATTCAGAATCCCCGGATCAGAGATTACTTTGCATCTACCGGGGCTTATCGCAGCTTATCCGTCCTTCATCGCCTCTGTGATCCTGGGCATCCGCCACGCCCTTTCTTACTTTCTTCTTATAAAGGATGAAAGCGGGGATACAAAAAGCAACATACATTGCTCTGCCTTCCTCCAGCTTCACCTTCTGAAGCTCATACTTTCAGCTGTCAAGTGAAATCGCATCTTGCGATTTGATTTCTAAGACTGAACTTAGTTTACTTTACAGTTTTTGCTTGTGTCAATATGTCAAAGATCGTATGGAAACCTCAGAATGCACGCTTCAGCATGCACTGTGATGTCCATCTGTGGAAATAACAGTTCGAACCGTTGACCCCCTGCTTACCAAAGCAGATGCTCTGCTCAGCTGAGCTAATCCCCCAAGGTAGTAATTCATAATGATTAATGCATGATGCATAATTATGATTACCATTTGATTGGAGTGTTCATCATTCAAGGTTCCATTAATAAGCAAAACTCAAATTTTAGTTTGGATTATGCATTATTAATTATGAATTATGAATTAAAGAAGTAGTCCCAGGCAGACTTGAACTGCCGACCTCCACATTATCAGTGTGGCGCTCTGACCAACTGAGCTATAGGACTGTGGTCTGTTCATGATGCACAATGCAGAAATTATCATTTCCATGCTCATGCTCATGAATCCCGGTTGGCTGCTGTCCAAGACCTGGGCTTGGATAGCCCAGCCTCCTTTTCTCTATATCAAAAAACAGGTGCGGCAGTACAAGAAGAACGGCAAATTCCTTGCCTTTCTCTCTTTTATTTATCCCTATTGTCATTACTATTGACTTGTCAACATAAACCCGTAAACTTATTCACTCGTCAACATGTTTACTCGTCAACTCGTCTACTGCAGGAAATCCGTCTCCAGAAAGGAGGTGTTCCAACCGCACCTTCGGTACAGCTACCTTGTTACGACTTAGCCCCAATCACCGGTTTTGCCCTAGGCCGTTCCTTGCGGTCACGGACTTGAGCACCCCAGCTTTCATGAAGCGACGGGCGGTGTGTACAAGGCCAGGAACGTATTCACCGCGCCATGGCTGATGCGCGATTACTAGCGAATCCAGCTTCGTGGGGTCGGGTTGCAGACCCCAGTCCGAACTGAGGACCGGATTTAAGGGATTAGATCGTGTTTGCACATCAACTCTCTGTACCGGCCATTGTAACACGTGTGTAGCCCCGGACGTAAGGGCCGTGCTGATTTGACGTCATCCCACCTTCCTCACACCTTGCGGTGGCAGTATCTACAAAGTGCCCAGCATCACCTGATGGCAACTGAAGAAAGGGTTGCGCTCGTTATGGCATAAGCCGACACCTCACGGCACGAGCTGACGACAACCATGCAGCACCTCACAGACGCCCCGAAGGCCTCATCATCTCTGAATCTTCGTCTGCAATTCAAGCCCGGGTAAGGTTCCTCGCGTATCATCGAATTAAACCACATGTTCCTCCGCTTGTGCGGGCCCCGTCAATTCCTTTGAGTTTCACCGTTGCCGGCGTACTCCCCAGGTGGGATGCTTAATGCTTTCGCTTGGTCACAGGCTGAAACAGCCTGACAACGAGGCATCCATCGTTTTACCGTGCGGACTACCAGGGTATCTAATCCTGTTCGATACCCGCACTTTCGAGCTTCAGCGTCAGTTGTGCTCCGCAAGCTGCCTTCGCAATCGGAGTTCTTCGTCATATCTAAGCATTTCACCGCTACGACGAATTCCGCCTGCGTTGTGCGCACTCAAGTGGACCAGTTCGCGCTGCAGTGCAGACGTTGAGCATCTGCATTTCACAACACGCTAATCACGGCCTACGCTCCCTTTAAACCCAATAAATCCGGATAACGCCCGGACCTTCCGTATTACCGCGGCTGCTGGCACGAGATTAGCCGGTCCTTATTCATAGCGGTACCTGCAATGCAGGACACGTGCCCTCGCTTTATCCCCGCATAAAAGCGGTTTACAACCCATAGGGGCCGTCATCCTGCACGCTACTTGGCTGGTTCAGGCTCTCGCCCATTGACCAATATTCCTCACTGCTGCCTCCCGTAGGAGTTTTGGACCGTGTCTCAGTTCCAATGTGGGGACCTTCCTCTCAGAACCCCCTACTGATCGTGCGCTGGTGGGCCGTTACCCCGCCAACAAGCTAATCAGACGCATCCCCATCCCTGACCGATGAAATCTTTAATCGTCGTTGGATGCCCGCAGACGATGCCATGAGGTATTAGGCCGACTTTCGACGGGTTATCCCTCAGTCAGAGGCAGGTTGGATACGCGTTACTCACCCGTGCGCCGGTCGACGCCCAGGAAAGCAAGCTTTCCCCTCGTTTCCCCTCGACTTGCATGTGTTAAGCCTGTGGCCAGCGTTCATCCTGAGCCAGGATCCGAACTCTCCATTGTAAAATAAACGACAGGTAAAAGCAAAAAGAAAAAGACAGCAGAACTGTCTCGGCTTCAAAGCTCATACCATGAAATAATCTGTTCAGAACGAATCTCCCTGGTTTAATAGTAAAAACAAATTGAAAGCAAGAAAGCAACGGACTAAGAAAGCAATCACTCACTGTCCCGTTCCCCATCACTTCACTGCTCGAATTGATCGGTTCGTTTATTCTACCCAAGACACATATCGCTACATGCCTTGCTTCTTGTACTACTTCTCTGTTTATGTAAATCCTTTCAAGAGACGCTTCTTCTAAGCCTGAGAGAACCATGTAGTTCTCAAAAAGCGGTGCAAAAGTAACATAAAGACGTTCACCACCAAATGTTTTTAAAGAAATGTTTGAAATAACTTCAATTTATTTCACTTTGTCTTACTAAAACCATCTACACTGAAAAGTGTCACACCTTATTATATAATGTGAAAGACAGACATAAAAGGACTGCCAGCTCCGCTGACCTGCAGGGGCATTGCAATCTGCATCAAAACAGCGTGTAATCTGCATCAAGTTATCGTGCCATCTGCGTCAGATTGCGCGGTAATCTGCATCAAGTTGCACTGCAACTCTGCGTCAAGTTACAACATCTTTCCACTATCATATAGACAGTAATAGGCTAAAAGATTATTAAAGAGGGGAATTAAAATGGCATTACGTTTGTACATGAGAAAAGATTATTTTTGCATCGAGAGATGACAAAACGTCATTCGACAAAGCAGAAACAGCTCTGCTTTCAGCAAAACACAACAGATTATTATCAAAAAAACAGTAAAGAATATGGATTTCAAAAAGGATTTAATGAAAGAATCAGAGGAACAGGGTATGGCACAAACGACATGGTGCTTTCAGAGGCATTTCCTGCCTTGATGCGCAAAAGTGTATCTATGGATGACTTTGGCTTTGGCCATCAGTGGTATCGTCGCTTACGGCGTTGCAACCTCTCAAACCTGTTATATCTGATTTACACCAACCAATTAGTGTTCTGGGGATTGATTATAACGGAGTTGAGTTTTAGTGTGGAAAATCGGTGGAAGTATATGGAAGGAAAATCGCTCGTTAGCTGCAACAACATTGATGTTTGCCACATTCAGACCCTCAACGGTGCCACACTGTCATACATCTTCATCCTCTTTGCACCGACAGCCCATCATCAAAACGTTCTTCATCACGTCAGGAACTTTCGCTGTTACTTCTGCGTACGGCTGCTTCACCAGAAAGATCTTTCCAAGTGGGAAGTTTTTCTTTTCATGGCGTTAGGCGGACTTTATCATTGCATTGGTGGCCAACATATTCTTCAAGAGCAGCATGCTCGACTTCATCATCAGTATTGCAGGCGTGTTACTCTTTGTCGGTTTTGACCATTTGGGACAGCCAGAATATCAAGCGTCAATTAGCAGTTGCACCCGACATGAGCGAGACTTCACAGAAAGATTGCACTGTGTGGCGCACTTGGTTATACCTGTGATTTCATCAACTTGTTTATCTATCTGCTGCGCCTTTTTCGGTCGTGATAACTAAAGAAGAACTATATCAACACGGTGATGAATAAAAAAATAATTCTGGCAGCAGGCGTGCTGACCACGACATTAATGCTGAGCAGCTGTGGCATTACCACCAACGGCAGCAGCAATAACACAGGAGGGAACATCTTGGGCGAAGTTCTTGGCAGTATGGGCAACGCCAACACTATCGGCAATGTGCTGAACAGTGTGCTCGGTATAGACAAGCCTTCGGAACGCGATCTTATCGGAAGCATGGCACTACAGCGAGCCGGGAGTGGCTTTCTGGCGACAACACCTTGGCAAAAGCAGGTGGAGAGGTGGCTGCTGCCCAGGCAAAAACGAAGTTGACCGAAAAGCTACAAGGCCATTGGTCTTCGGCGCGATAACACCCAACTGACCTTTAACAGCGACAAAACTTTCAGTGGACGCATCCTTGGAAGAAGCATCAACGGTACATGGACTTACGACAGCAGTAATCAGAAAATCATGATGAAGACTTTATTCTTCACTCTCCCTGTGTATGCAAAACGCACCACAAAGGGCATGAGTTATCTCATGGAATCAAGAAACTGCTGACTCTTCTTCAGACCGCTTCGAGTCCTCAGCGGCAGCAGCACTATTCAAACTGTCGGTGAACTGAGCAAGAACTATGACGGAATACGCATGGGCTTTGAAATGAAAAGGTAAGAAAATAGCTTTTTCTCCCACCCTCTGAAAATGAGAAAGAAAACAAGTTGAAGAAAAATTCACGAAGACTTATCAAGCTCTCTGCATGGTAAAAATTATAAAATCAAATGGAGAATATCAAAGACATGAGCTGCGATATTCTCCATTTCTTTCAAGAAAGACGATTATCATTTCATCAAATCCGGCGGGCAATCTTCTGTCTTGCTGCTCCCACTCCGTATTGGGTTTCGGCCCCATTTGAAATTCAATACGCCGTCTCCTTTCAACATTTCATACGTAATGTAGTTGTGCGTGTAAGGCTGTCCATTGTAAGTTGCCGACTGGATATAGATATTTTCATGCGAAACATGATGTGCCTTAATGGTGAAAACGACCGATATGTGCCTCGTCAAATGTCAGGGAGTCCTATAATATAATAAGGTGAAACAGGACATACGGGATAGAAACCTAAGGCCGAAAGTACGTACCATGCACTCATTTGTCCAGCATCATCGTTACCACTAAGACCACCGGGCACATCAAGATATTCATTATCAAGGATAGTCTTTACCCTCTGCTGTGTCTTCCACGGCTGTCCAACATACGCATAAAGATAAGGAATCTGCTGGCAAGGTTCATTGCCATGCCAGTCTGAGCTGTCGCTGAACATACGGTCAAGTCGGTCAGCAAATATCTTCTTTCCACCCATCACCTGCATCAATCCATAGACATCATGGGGCACATACCACGTATAGTGAGCCACAGTTCCTTCTGTAATAAACTTCACACGCGTGGTCAAATCCTTATTATTCAGCCATTTTCCATTGGCCCATCTGCCGTCAACCCATCCCTGTACGAGGGATTGATAACATACCGCCAATTGCGTGCCCTTGCCATGAGAACACGAGTGAGTCATCAGTCTTCCCCAAGGCCTTTGCAGCCTGCGCAACAGCATAATCATCATGAGCATATTCCAAAGTCCGGCTCACTTGTTCATGCGTATGGAAAGCTTCCATGACACTGTCATTCAGCGGGATATAGCCATATTTCAGATAACTCTGCATCGCACGGCGTCCCTTTCCGTCCTTATAAGCTTCAGCATCTGCTATCTCAAAGGCATTCTTGCGCATGGCTTCGTAGGCCTTTTCTTTATTAAGATTACGTGCTCGTTGAGCATGAACTTAACGATAACTTGCTGTGGCTTTTAATGGCTTCTCCTCCTTATCTGGATTATAATAAAACTATCTGCAAGTTAGCCGCCATAGAGAATAACCTTGTCCATCTCGTCTGTTTGCTCATCAGAGAGGTTGTCAGGCCAACAAAGCCAGCAAACGATAAAGTGGAGTGTCATGCCCAAAGCGCAATGTAGCTGTCGGTTTGCCCTGCAAAACACGGTTAACTTCGGCCACAATATTATGCCAAAGGCTTACGGCCGAACGCTGAGTAACCCCATAGTTGTCGGGAGACTTGCCCATTACAAAGCCACATCCGCTCATTATTCTGCTCGTAAATATCCGCAATTCCTCTTCCGTAAAGCAGTAAAAATCGGTTTCAGTCCACATCCTGCATATCTGAGGCAGCGGCATGCGGTTCTGTCATCAGTTCTCGGCATCTTCAGCGCTGTCGGATCAGTGAAAAGAGCGAAATAAATCGTTCATTGCCCAAACGACGCGGTGGATTGACGGTCTCTGCCATGCCTTGAGTTCGGGACTCTTATGAGCAAACCAATCCTCTGTTAGGACTCTTGCTATCTGAGACGCACTTTTATATCCATCAACCAAAGATAAGTTGAAACTTAAATTCATATACTATACTTTTCTCAATCTCGTTTAATGATTTATATGCAAAGGCAAAGATTCTTCTTTTCTTTACACTTGCAATCTCATCTGAAACATAGTAAGACATTTCTTATTTCTAAAACTCCATTTAGAATGCTCCTATTCCCAACAAAACAGAACTATATATGAATCTCTATTTGTAAATTTATCTCTCATTTTAATACCATTTACAAATAAGCCACGAAAACGATGCAAAAACGATATCATTTCTGCATAATACATGCTCCGAGTGGGACTAAGAAATAAATAATGCCTAATGATCAACTTCCTTGTGCTATGGTTCCAGAAAGACTTGTTTCCCTTGTATCACCTCACTGCAACCCTCAAAGACAAACCATTTATTCCCAACCAACGAGAAGGGACTCTATCTTCACCTCGTGCCTTTGAAAACCAACTGTGAAGTGCTCTTGGCATACAGCAAAAGGATTACCCGAGTGACGAAGAAGTTGTTGATTATACGTACATTCTGAGTGCACAGATCTGCGTGCATCAATAACCGTATTCGAAGTTTCAGCGATAACGGCACGTGAAGGGCCACCATTATAGGGCAGATCTATAAACTTGTGATGCTCAATAAGCACATCCTACAGGCTCCGACTCGCTGCGCAGCATACCTCTCTGAGAATGGCCTCTGGCTACACGGCCATGATGTTTATACGGTTAACCACTCGCCGAGGTGTGGTAACAAGCGGCCTACCACGCGTGCTGGTTCGAGAGACAATACCGAATATCGCTCGGGCTGTGTGGTTTTCTACAATCAGCACGCAATTGGGACATCTCTCGGAATGGGGCGCATAGACTATCCTTTCACTATTCAGGGTGACTCCATTCACTTTCTTTACGATGTTTTCCAGCGTTCGCATGCAGTGAAGGACGCACTAAAGCGACTGTATCGCCAAGCAAAATAAGCACGAAAACCATACGCTGTGAGGTGCGCAGTCGCAGCGTATAATCATCAACTCTTTCAACGGCTTGCAAATTGGTTTCCATGCACATTAATGCCGTCATCTTGCGCAAAAGTACATATAAAATATGAAAAGCGGAAAATGCAGCGCGTTGTCAATGCAGAAAGACTTGCAAAGGACTCTGGGCAACGCCATGCCACCGTGTACGGTCTTTTCTGCCAAACAGTGACAGCGTTCGTCTCCTATTCGTAACCCCTGCAAGGGTGGGATGAGTGAGACAGGTGGAAAAATCAGGAAATTCGCTCTGAAATAGTCTGTTAGGCTGAAAATTTCCATCCGTCGGTTTCTATTCCCTCGTTCCCTCGATTTGCTTAGTGGACAACCGCTCCACAGTAAATAATTTTGCAAACGAAAGGAATAAAAGCAATGAGAAGTACATTTTCAGTCATCTTCTATTTGAAGAAAGACAAGGTAAAGAAAGAGCGTACGTCACCCATCATGGGGCGCATCACCGTGGACGGCACGCAAGCGCAGTTCAGCTGCAAGCTCTCCATCAAGCCGAATCTCTGGGGCATCAAGGGTGGTCGTGCGGTTGGCAAGAGTGTAACGGCACGGAAACCAACCGGATGCTCAGGACAAACTCCGTGTAGGTCATCTAAAAGCATTATCAGGAAATCATGGAGCGCGACAGCTTTGTCACGATGAGAAGTCAGGAGATGCTTTCCTTGGTTTTGGAAACTATCGCTGCCAGACACTCATAAAGATTTAGGCCACTTCGATAGAAGATTATGCCAAGAAAGTCGACTGCGGCATGAAGGCAAAAAGCACGTTGACGAAATACCATGCCGTATCTGATCGCTCTAAAGGACTTCCTGCAATTACCGCTATCATGTGAGTGACATCGCCCTAAAAGAAATTCAACCAACATTCATCACCGATTTTGAGACTTACCTGCTTGCAGAAAAACACCTGCATTGCAACTCTGTCTGGGTATATTCCTGTCCTGTCCGACATGCTGCTGCACAGGGCGGTGAAAAGCGGCTGGCTGATGCGTTATCCATTCCCTGACTGCAGTGTGCCGAAAAGAGGAAACAGAAAAAGGTTCCTTACCAAAGAAGAACTCGGACTGCTTATCAACGCCCGAAGATGAACTTCAAAAGCGGACATTCATCCGCGATCTGTTCCTTTTCTGCGCTTTCACGGGATTGGCTTACATAGACCTGAAGAACCTTCGGGAGGAAAATATCGTGTCCAACCCGCTCGACGGCAGTGTATGGATACACACCCATCGGCAGAAAACAGGTGTGGAAACGAATGTCCGCCTGCTTGACATTCCCCTTCAAATCACGAAGAAATACAAAGGCCTGTGCGAAGACGGGCGTGTCTTTCCCGTTCCGTCCTATAATTCCTGCAAAATGATACTACGTACCGTCAGTGAAGAAATGCTGCATCCGCAAACACATTACTTGGCACATGGCGCGCCATACGATGGCAGCGGTGGTATGCCTTTTCCAACGGCATGCCTATCAGAGTCTGTCAGCAGCGTATTGGGGCACGAGTGTATCTCCAGTACACAGATATACGCCAAGATTACCAATGAGAAATTGAACAAGGAAATGAATGTTCTCTCGGAGAAACTTGCCGACATCAGCGAATTCGTCACCTCGGAGACTTTTGCGTAATGGTACGAAAAATAAAAATGCCTTTATTATGACAACATCCAAACAATATATACCCGTTGGCGGAATTAAATGTAGCTATAATGATATATAAAAGTTGCACATATCGTTGATTTTTAGTAACTTAGTGGTGAGTCACCATTAAGTTCAAAACCATCGTATGTACAACCTTTACACAAAATTCGTCAAAATACTTGAGATATGCAAGCAATTCTCTGAAAATCTCGTCAATGAGTCAGTAAATGTCCCCACGTCGTGGTCCCTGTTCCCAAAGTTTTCGGATTTGGAAGTGGTGGCGCTATCCTGACAGCAGAGACCAGAGAGCATTGATAGTGAAAAATGGCTTTTTGATTATAAACTTCAGGAGTACAAAGACAAAATACCTAACCTCATATCTCGCAGGCAATTCAACGACCGTAGAAAGAATACCGCAGGATTATGCGAAGACATACGAAAGAGAATCGCTGCCCAAATGGACGGTGGGAAACTCAATTCTTCGTAGATTCCAAGCCGATAGCCGTATGCAGGGTTGCCAGAGGAAGCGTTGCAAAGATGGGGCGATGGGAGATTTCTCACAAGCACCGGATTTCGGCTTCTGTGCATCTCAAAATATGTATTACTTTTGGCTATAAACTCAATGCACTCTGTGGGTTAAGTGGGGGATGATACCTATGACTTGTCAAAGGCCAGCGTGCATGACCTCAATTATATGAAAGATGTCAAGCTGGTCTATCATGACTGTAACATCTGTGGCGACAAAGGGATATATAGGGCTGATGTTCAACTCGATCTTTTCGAAAACGGCTCACATTAGATTGGAATGTCCATATAGGCTGAACCAAAAGAATTGGAAACCAAAATTAATCCCTTTTGCCAAAAGCCAGAAAAAGGATTGAAACTCTCTCTCTCACAACTCAGAGATCAATTTTTGGTTATCAGGAATTATACGAAAAATAACAAATGGTCTGTTTGCCCGAATAATCGGGAAAATTAGTGCTGACCATACAATATGTCAACTTTGTAATAACAAACCCATCGGAAGAATTAAATACGCACTAAATTAATTCCCGCCAACAGGGTTATAACTATTTATCTGAGATTAAAAACAATTGCACTTACAGCAATGCTTGCCGGCTACATCGGACTGCAGCACAAAACCAAAACCGGTTTATCTGAACCCGAAAGCGCCCATTGAAGAACGGGTGAAAGATGCGTTGAGCCGAATGACGCTCCGCGAAAAAGTGCCGTTATCCATGCACAGGGTAAGTTTTCGTCGCCCGGCGTTCCCCGCTTGGGCATTCGACAGCTGAACATGGACGACGGACCGCACGGCGTACGCGCCGAAAACGATTGGAACAGATGGGGCGAAGCGGGCTGGACCAACGACTCTATCGTAGCTTTCCGTCGCTCACTTGTCTCACGGCAACTGGAATACCGACCTCAGCGCGCTCTATGGCAATGCCGTAAGCGAAGAGTTTGCCTTTTCGCGATAAAGCATATCATGCTAGGGTCCTGGTACCACAATAGCTCGTACACCACTGAACGGGCGCAGCTTTGAATATATGGGAGAAGACCCTTATCTGGCCGGAGATGGTGGTTCCCTTATATCCGCAGCGCCCAACAAAACGGTGTGGCCTGCTGTCTGAAACACTTCTTTCTGAAACAACCAGGAAACCGACCGCTTTAAAGTGAACGTCAATGTGAGCGAGCGCGCCGTGAATGAAATCTATCTTCCGGCCTTTAAAAAGGCGGTTCAGCGCGGCGGAGTATGGACGATGATGGCCTCGTACAACAAGTGGCTCGGTGTACACTGCTGTCAGCACGACTCGTTGCTCAACGGTATTTTTGAAACGACAATGGGGCTTTGACGGAGCCGTTATCAGCGACTGGGGGCGGCGTAAACGACACGTGGCAGGCGGCAACAGGCGGACTTGACATTGAGATGGGTTCGTTTACCGACGGTAAGTTGAAAGAGTCGGAGTTTACATACAACGACTATTATTTGGCGCGCCCGTTCGAACAGTTGCTCAAAAGCCGGAAAAATTCCCATGAGGCGTGCTCGACGATGAGGTATCGCGCGTGCTACGCACGATATTCGCACGGCTATGAATCCCCAACCGCATCATCGGCAACCAATGTTCTGAAGCCCACTACGACGCCTGCCGGCAAATAGCCGAAGAGGGCATCGTGTTGCTCAAAAATACCGAAACCTGCTGCCGCTCGACACAAAGAAATACGGCAAAAATTCTTGTTGTGGGTGAAAAATGCCACTCGCTCGCTCACCAAAGGCGGCGGTTCGTCTGAGCTCAAAACTCTTTACGACATCTCGCCACTCGAAGGTTTGAAGGCGCTTTATGGCGATAAAATTGATTATGCGCAGGGATACGAGTCGGGTGGAGCTCATTACGACAAGATAGACACCATCCCCTGTTGCCGTGCAAACACAACTGACGAAAAAGAGGCCTTGGAGAAAGCACGCAAAGCCGACATCATCTTGTATATCGGCGGATTGAACAAGAATCACTTGCAAGATTGTGAAACGGAGACCGCGAAGACTACAACCTATCGTTCGGACAGAACGAGTTAATTGCCGGATTGGCCGCTCAAGAAACCGGTTGTGGTGATAACCTTTGGCGAAACCCTTACGCCACACCTGGATTGATAACGTCGGCGCATTGGTTCACTGCTGGTATCTCGGTTTCCGAGTCAGGGAACAGCCTTAGCCAATGTACTCTCGGGCAAAAGTCAAATCCCAGCGGAAAAACTTCCCGTAACGTTCGCCGTTAAACAAAACGACTATCCCTGCTTTGCTTACGGGGCGGAAGGATTTCCCGGCGTTAACTACGAGGAATATTACCGCGAAGGCATCTTTGTAGGCTATCGCCACTTTGACACGCGCGGTATCAAAGCTCGCTTTCCTTTCGGTTACGGACAAAGTTATACCACCTAAAACTACGGACGGCCCTACCCTTTCATCGCGCACCATCGCACCCAACGGACACTCACACTCACCGTTGCTGTAACCAACACAGGAAAAAGAGCAGGCAAAGAGTTGTGCAGCTGTAGCATCGGCGACAAAGCCAGCGTAGAACGCCGCGAAAAGAACTGAAAGGCTTTTAGAAAAATTGCACTGATGCCGGGCGAAACCCGCACGGTAAGATTCGATATTACCACCGAAGGCCTGCAATTCTTTTTCAGAGAAAGAGCACCGTTGGGTAGCCGAACCCGGCACTTTCGAGCCTATGTATGCGCTTCGTCTGAGGATGTACGCGGTACGGCTGCTTTCGAACTGCGCTAAACCTCTATCGAATAACAAAATAATCATCAAACAATGAATCAAACAACCTACATCCGCTTCATCAAAAAGCAACTTTTTACACTTCTGTTTTGCCTGCTGGCCGCTACGACGGCGCAAAGCACAAAACACCGTACGCAAAATACAAGTTCCGCTCGGCAACGAGGGCGCACAGCTCGTTTGGCTGCCCGAGAAGCCTACAGGACGCGCAGTCTATTGTTCCGGGCGGAGCCTACGAAAGTTTGGCCATCGACCACGAAAGGTCATCAATGGTCGGCCTTCTTCAACCCACGCGGCATTGCCTTCTTTGTGCTTAAATACCGCATGCCGCGCACCAATCATATCATTCCGCTGACCGATGCCGAAGCTGCCATGTGCCTTGTGCGAGATAGTGCGCGCAGCATGGCATCAATCCCCGCCGATGTCGGCAGCATGGGCTTTTCGGCCGGCGGACACGTGGCCAGCACCCTCTCAACCCATGCATCGGCTGCCCACGACCAACTTCGCCATTTTTTGTTCTACCCCGTTATCACGATGAAACAACCCGGAACTCATCTCGGTTCGCGCCATCACCTTCTGGGCGATCAGCCCGACCGTAAGTTGGTAGAACGTTATTGCAACGAGCTGCAGGGTACGCAGCGGCGAAACACCGACAACCATTCTCTTTCTGCCGCCGACGACGATGTGGTGCCACCGCAGAAAAACGGTGTGGCTTACTATTGCGCCATGCAACGCGCCCGGTAATGCCTGCACGCTACATTTACCCCACCGGCGGGCACGGCTTCGGCTATCTGTCCTCGTGGCGTTATCACAACAACGCTCTTTACGAGCTTAACGACTGGCTTACCCGTCTACCTGCTCCCACGCGTTGAAGAATATTACAGCGCGCGCACGGGTTGGTAAGATAATAAAAAGATGTGAGTTCTGCTGCTTGTTGAACTCACATCTTTGCGTCTCAGATAAAAAGGATAATTGTAGCAAACGAGCTGATAAAAACGACAGAGCCGTCCGGTCACCATTTTAGGCATTCCAACACTCTGAACGTGCAATCTGGTCACCATTTTAGATATCCGACGCGCACTGTAACAAAATAATTTATTACAAGTGTTTCGATTAAAAATGTCGCCACATCCCAAAAGGATGCGGCGACATTTCTATACCCTCCACCGGCAAAAAGATTGGTGGAAATGGAAAAAAGCGCAACCGCTAATGCTCAATCGATAGCTCTACGGGACCCAGTAAGCCCGATGGCAATAGGGGCGAATCGGCCTTATAAAAGGGGAAACCCGTGTGGGATGTAACGCTTGGGATTATTGGGCTGGCAATCGCGATAAGCCGATTGGCCCAAAGGTTTATCACCTCTACCTCAATGCGGTTATCACCCTTCTGCAGCGCGTCGGTAATGTCGACGGTGTAGGGGCTCTTCCACAGTATGCGCTGCCGCCTGCCATTAACGATAACCTGCGCCATGCAGCCTACCTTACCCAGATTTAAGGCGTAGCGAGCTGCTTTTGAGGGGAGGACGGAAGTAAGAAACGATTGCGATAAACGGCGCGGCCCGAATAGTACTTTGATATCGGGGTCAGACTGTTCGGTGTACGATTGCAGGCGAGGCATAACGAGGGTTTTTCTCGGTCGGCATATTATCGCGGAAAGTTACCTGCCAATTGGTTTCGATTTGACACACGGGTGTTATACGACGAGCGGGCAACTGCTGTTCGGCCGGTTGCGCCTTTCCTGAAATACCACGAAAACGGCATCGTTGGGCACCATATCAAAGATAAATAGTGGTTGCATCGCGACCCACACGGTAAGAAAGCTCTTCGGTCTGCCCCGTTTCGGGATGCCAGAAGAAGGGTTTCATACCCGCCGTGCGACAGGTAACGGTAAGCGAGCGCGACCGGTCGGTGCGGTTGTTGAACCAGTAAATCTCGGCGTTGTCGGTGGTGCGATGCACATATCGCCAATGCGCAGCAGCTCCTTCGACTCCATTAGCTTCGCTCACCACAACATCGGGAAGTATTCCGTTAGCCTTCAATACAGTGGCGGCCGACGCATAGTTGTAAACGTTGGGGCGACCCGAATGAAAACACCCTCGCGCACCAGTCGGGCAAACTCGGCTATCTCCCGTTAACGAGGGCATCTGTTCGGGCACCTGTCCACAGATAAGAGCCCCCTCACGGGCCAATCGGGCAAGGGTTCGCAATACGGGAAGCGACATCTTGCGGGCGTTCTTATCCAGCACCAGCAGACGATACTGCATTCCGCTGGGGAGCGGTGAGGCAACCATTGCGAAGGTGATAATCCGGGTGAGGCGTCGGCATTGATGTAATCGAAATTGTAACCTGCGGGTATATCGGGATGAACATGAGCAAAGAGACCGGTGATATTGTTGTCTTCACCGTAATAATACAAGATGTCGGCCACGCTACGTCCCTGTTGCATCATCATAACTGCTGCGCGCCAGATAGTCGGTCCACGGCTTTAGCCCATTCGGCCCACGTGTCGTGGCGGTTAAACCAAGGTCCGTACATCATCGGTCCCAATCCGGGTCGTTTGTCGTCTACCGGTTGATGAGCGCATTCCTGAATAAAGAAACGATTCACGCCGTTAGCTATTTCGAGGTCGGCAACCGGTTTCAGAGTGCCCGGATAAAATACGTAAGCACCGGAGTAGAGCCCATTGGCGGTCATCGATTCGGCAGCAACAATGGGTTTTCCGTAAAGATGAGCCACAGACGCCGACTCACGAATGTCGCTTTCAGACATTGACGTAGTAGCGGCATCGGTGGGCTGATACCACATGGCAGCCATCGGAATGTCTCCTTTGCTCTTGGCTTCCCGACTACGTCGGCAAGGTAAAGCCGCCCGTTCTCGTGCGTTTCCTAATAGGTACTCATCCCCGAGCAGCCAATATGCTGTCTGCTCGAGCATACAGGGTTTTCGGTAATCGAGTTTCGCACGATAGTCTTCCGCCAATCCCAAAGAAAAAGCGTTCACTGCGGTCTGCACTATCAATAAGTTGTCCGGTAAGAACGGGCAACCACTTTACCAAACTATATCCACGCCGACGCTCAAACTCTTGTTCCATCTTCGGCGTCCACGTTTTCCCAGCCCGATTCGTAGCTGTCAATAAGCATCGATCGCAAAACCATTCTTCCCAACATCTGTCTTTGAAGCATCGTCGTAGGGTCGAGAGATAATAATTGAGATAATCGTGCACAGCCTGCGCATCCAGCTTGTCTACCTCCAATCCCGTAGCCTCGGGCGATGCAGGATGATTTTTCTTACCTGTCAGCGAATACCCGAACCGATAGATGCACTAATTTCCTTTGGGCACTTTCCATACCAGTCGCCCGGTCGAGTCTGACTTTATCGGTGAGCACAACCACCTCATTGAACGCAGTAGCAGACGCATCGGCAGGCGTGGGATAAAGCTCCAAATCGGGTGGTGTTGCAAAACCTGCCTTTTCTTCAGCATGGTTCACACGGTCAATGGTGTAAAGCTGAGCTCCGCTACCTCTGTAACTTTCTTTTTGGGGAACATTGTCAAAACAGATGCGAAAATACTTCGCCCGCGTGGGCGGAATGGTTATTGTTTGTTGCGAAGCACCTCCGCTGGGGATATCACACACCTTACGGAAAACGATACCGTCATCGCCAGCCTCTAAATGCTTGTTAACATCGGCAGGCGCAGAGGCCCATTCGTTACGAAACCGACCGTCTACAACACTTATTGCCCGAATGGTTTGTGCAGCACTAAGGCATACTGTATCCACGTATAACCATCGTCGCGCGGAAGCTGCACGGCAGTGGTTAGGTCGCCATCGGTAAGCGTGCGTAACGAAACTTCTCCGCGCAGCGTTGTTGCAGTAGCTCCAAGTGAAACCATAGAGCGGTCTATCGGCAAACATTTCACAGCCACAACAGCAATATCTTTATAATAGGTCACCTCGTTACCACTGACAAAAAGGTGCATGTACCGATGAGTTGAAATTCTGAAAAATAACCCGTTGCTGTATAAGGTGGTGGTAGCATTCCACGATAGGTTATTCCCCCTTTCACATCCAGCTCTCGCCACACCAATTTCTTCATCGCCTGTTCAGGCGTAACCCACGGTCCACCGGTAGAACTCCAGCCGGGCGAACTGGCCACAGCCATCTCCATTCCCCAATGAGTCGGCCAAATGAACGGCATAAGAAAAAGGCGTCTTTCCATTCCGGAGACATATATTCAAGTCGTTTTTCAACAATCTGCGGCGTTTCCAATCCAGCATCGAAATGATGAAATCCACCGATGCCGATACGGTGCATCCCATCAAATCTTGTAGATGCCGTCTTTGGTAATATTTCCATTCATCCAATGCCACCAAAGATGCGGTCGTGCTGCTGCTGGCGGATTGACAAACGATCGATAGAGTGACGTTTCCTGTGCCTGCGCATTCAACGTTGCGAAGAATAGGCACACCGTTAAAAACATTTTAAGTAAATAGTTCCTAGAAATTTTTTTGACATTTTTATAGATTTATGAGGCGTAGCAAATAATGCGTATGAGTTATTGAATTAAAGAAGAACCGACGACACGTGCCGACATTCAAGACACCTTATATATATAAGAAAGTATCCATACGCCGGAGGGTCCGACGCATGGATATGCTATTATTATTCCCATCCAGGGATTTTGTTTCACTAAGGGCATACGTATGATTTCTTTCAACTGAATGGGTAATAAGTAACTAAGTTTCCCACCTAATAAATAGATAGAAAAATAACAGTTTGTCGAATTTTCTTTGTAAATTAGTAATCGCTAAAGCAACTGATTTTAAAGACAAGACAACAAAACTGTTATGGAAGCAAAAATAGAGAAAATAAGCGAGTTATCCAAACTTTTGAGTGTTAAAAACCGAGATGAGTGATGATTTGTTTTCATCTTTTTGGCAAGTTTGGCATCGGTCACCTGTTATCTCGTCTGTCATTGGAGAAACAGGACGGAGTTTCCGCTTCGGAGTTGATCCTTTCTCTTTGCCTCTTCCGCATTGTGGGTGAGAGCATCCACAGTATATGCAAAGCATAAGATATATGAGCTTTCAAATCATGGCAAGAACTGTTTCTATCGCATGATGATTCGCCCGCAGATGGATTGGAGACGCTTGATGAACCACTTTGCACTGCGTTATATGTGCCTGTGCGTAAGTATGGCGAAGCTCCTCTATCCGACACCACGACATGTTTCATCATAGATGACACTGTGCTTGAGAAGAGTGGCGTGAGAATGGAGGGTATCAGTCGTGTTTTCGATCATGTAAAAGGCAGATGCGTATTGGGCTACAAACTGCTACTTTGTGCCTTCTTTGACGGCAGGACAACCATACCCTTTGACTTTTCACTGCATCAGGAAAAGGGGAGACAAGGTGACTGCGGGCTGACAAGACAGCAACGCAGAAAAGGCATATCATACCAAGAGGAATGATGGCTGCCCCGATTTTAAGCGCTTTCAAGAGTGTAAGATGTCCAAGATGGAAGTCGCCATGGACATGCTTCGCCGTGGATGGAAGATGGGGTTGCATGCGAAGTATGTGATTACCGATAGTTGGTTCACTTGCGAGCAACTTATGGCGTGTGTCAGAAGCATAGGTAAAGGTGCAATGCACTTTGTCGGACTTGCAAAAATGGGAAAGACGAAATACACCGTATCGGGCAGGAAGAAAAATGCTGCAGAACTCATTGCCGCCTATGAACGCGAACGGGGAAGGAGCTGTCGTAAGTATAAATGTCGATATATTCAGCTCAACGGCAACTTAGGAGACATACCTGTTAGAATCTTCCTCATCAAGTATGGTAGGAAACTCCGCATGGAACGTCCTGCTCACCACGGATACTACGATGTCTTTCGTAAAAGCCTTTGAAGTGTATCAGATACGATGGAACATAGAGGTGATGAACAAGGAGACTAAGCAGTATCTCGGATTAGGAGGTTATCAAGGTTGCGACTTCAATGGTCAGATAGCCGATGCAACGCTGTGTTACCTTACATATACCGTCATGGCCTTGGAAAAGAGGTTCACAGAATATCAAACCATGGGCGAACTCTTTTTCGGATATGGAGAGCGATCTCATGGCACTCACGTTATGGAAGCGAGTTCTTGCCTGTATCGAACGCATTCTTCGTGTTTTAGGAAAACACTCGGGTTTGTACGTTGTCAAATAAAAGTGCACAACTGCAAAATATAGTTATTTACTCTGATATTTCATTGTTTTATTATCAAAAATTCTTTTGTTGATTGAATTTTGCTTTATTATTTCTCTTATCTTTTTGATTTTCTCCTGCTCTAAATATACGTCTCTGGGTGTAAGATTATCCAACGATTCATGAAATCTGCTCTCATTATAGTATTTCACCCACCCATCGATAGCACTTTTCCAATTCAGAGGGCAGAAATAATGATTTAGCTTAATTACATTTTTTCATTGATCTGTGATATCGTTCTATCTTTCCTTGCGTCTGCGGATGCAAGGGCTTGCCATGAATATGCTTGATATTATATACCTTACCGAGATACTCCTTGAGCGAGGAAGCATATAGCATGTCGCATGTCACGATAGTAAGCAAGGAGGATTCTGAAGTGTAACCCCAGCCCTTTTCAACTACCTTGTCTATTGTTCTGGATACATCTTCAGAGGTCATATTCGAGCATAGCTCCCAATGGATGATATACCTGCTGTAGTCATCAATTACCGCAGGGAGATAATACCAGCCCCAACCCTTGACTTTGAAATAGGTAAAATCGGTCTGCCACATCTCATTGGGGAATTTAGTCTTATGATGGAATCTCATCGGCCGCAAGGACGAAATCATGACTCCATACGTTCAATAGACCTCTTTCATGCAGAATACGATAAAGCTTGATTCTAAACGAATATCTGACTCTTCAATAGGACGGACAATTCCTGGGGGTGAGCTCAGGATGCTCTAGAAAGTTCGACCACTATTTCGTCGAATTTTGTCAGATTCGGTTCCATGTCGTCTACCTCCTATAAGACGTTTCTCTGAGCATTCACTCCCCCTGTGGCATATTTCTGATACCAGTTATAAAAAGTACGCCTTGGAATACCTAAGCGTTTGAGGGCCTGAACAATACTTAACTCTGAACGCTTTACTGACAGAACTATAGTCTCTTTCTCTTCACTATAACGTATATACAATTCATGCATAGGGCTTATTCGATGAGTTTCAAGCTTTTACAACGTCATATCTCACTACCAAAATCGGCAAGGGCTTCCTAGCGAATACTTTTTCCTGACGAAGTTCCTTCACCTCATCACTTGTTGCTTCACGGACGATGTCACCATCAAGGCGAGCTTTACCAGCCTCAATGAATTCCTTATGGAAAAAGCCACTCTACTTTAACCCCTTTGGGCAAACAGGATTGCTCACTTTGGCCATAAAATGATTGACCCTTTTGGTCAAAATAATATTAACCACTTAGTACAAGTGTTGTTAGAGTTTTTTTGTGTAGATTTGAGAACCCGAGTCCTGGTGTAAGGGGTAATAATAAAATCTATGCAAATGAATAAAAGAATCAAGAACATTTTAAGATGTTATGCGGCAGGGATGGGAATCAAGGAAACGGCATCCACGTTCCATACTTCCCGTAACACTGTTCGCAAGTATGTCCGCCTGTTCCTTTCAAGTAGGAAAAGCATCGATCAGCTTCTCTCCCTTTCCGAGGAGCAGTTGCATGAGATGTTTGGCGGTACGGAATCCCGACGTCGGGAGCCTTCTTCCAAAAGGATTGAATTGGAGGCTTTGCTTCCCGGATATGTATCCCGCCTGACACGCAAAGGGATGAGTGTCAGGAAACTTTTCAAGGAGTATCATTCCGAGTATCCTGACGGTCTTCAGTTGTCTTCCTTCAAGCGGGCTGTCCGCCAGTACAAGTCCCACATCAAGGTCGTCGGCCATGTCGAGCACTATGCCGCAGACCAGATGTATGTTGATTTTGCCGGTGACAGGCTTGAAGTTGTCGATGAGATGACAGGCGAGACGAAGAAGGCTGAAGTCTTTGTTGCCATCCTTCCGTTCAGTCATTACACCTACTGTGAGGCCGTATGGTCGCAGCGCAAGGAAGACCTGATCAAGGGATGCGAGAATGCCATGCTGTATTTCGAAGGGGCTCCGGCGGCAATAGTCCCCGACAATCTGAAGGCGGCCGTTACACGAAGCGACCGCAACGAGCCCGTCATCAATGACGATTTCGCCGCTTTTGCCGAGCATTACGGCTGTGCGGTCTATCCCGCCCGTGTACGCCACCCCAAGGACAAGGCCCTTGTTGAAAACGCAGTGAAGCTTCTCTACCGTTCCGTTTACCTGGACATAGAGGGAATGACTTTCTCTAGTCTGGACGATCTCAATGCCGCCATCCATGTTTCCCTGAACGATTTCAATGAAAAGGTGATGGCCGGCCGAGAGGCGTCACGCAAGGAGATGTTCCTGCGCGGTGAGAAGGACTATCTCCGCCCGCTTCCACTGAAACGCTACGTCATGAAAGAGAAAAAGCTGATGACTGTCGGCAGGAACTCCTACGTATCGCTATTCAAGCACCATTACAGTGTTCCCAAGGAACATGTGGGGAAACGCGTGACGATCCTCTACGATGCTGACACGGTGGAAATCTACTGTGGCATGAACCTTGTCGCCATCCACGACCGCTGTGACATACCCTACACCTATTCATGGAAAAAGGAGCACAACCTGCCGGGGCACTATGGCCCTTATGACAAGGATCTTGAGGAACTCTTCCGACGTGCCTCGGAAATAGACAATATCGTATTGAATTATCTCCGGGAAGTGGAGCGTGTCATGCAATATCCTCCAAAAGCGTTCAGATCCTGTCGGGGTATACTGACACTGGAGAAAAAATACGGCCGTGACCGTCTGGTCGCTGCCTGCGCCTGCGCGGAACAGAAGCTACAATACGGGTATCAGGCCTTACGAGAGGTGCTTGAACTGGGAGAAGACGCGGATTTCCTTCCTGATGAGGACGGGAGGATACAGCCTGACATGACATCCCCGATACCACTGACCCACAAGAATATACGTGGACGTGATTATTACAGAAAAGACAAACAGGAACAATAAAGCTAAAATTATGGAAATAAATAATAAGACAGCTCCCGTAACGGGACAACAGGACCAGAACACCATATCACTGGATTTGATGAGCCGCATGAAATTACACGGTATGGCGGAGGCTTTCAGGGAAAGCCTTGCCGGCACCACTCCACAGTCCATGACCGCGGATACCTTCCTTTCCATGCTCCTTGCACGTGAATGGGATTACCGTGCCCAGGCTGCCATAGTGCGGCTTACCAGAAATGCGGCATTCCGATACAAGGCCTATCTCGAACAGATTGACTATGCCACAAACCGGGGCCTTGAGCGCAATCAGATGGAACGCCTCGCCACCCTTGACTTTGTACATAAGGGGCAGAACCTCTTCATTACCGGCTCTTCAGGTACGGGGAAAAGCTATATAGCATGTGCCCTTGGCCACGAGGCATGTAAAAGGGGATTCCGTACTTTCTATGCCAATGCACCCAAACTACTTGGCGCACTGAAGGTTGCCAAAGTCAAAGGTACACTTGAAACTGAGCTCAAGAAGATTGAGCGTTGCCAGTTACTCATCCTTGACGACCTGTTCATTGTACCTCTTGATGCCAAGGAACGTCCCATCCTACTCGAAATTATTGAGGACAGGCATGAAAGGAAATCCACTATCATAACCTCGCAGTACCCATCGTCCAACTGGTATGACATGATTGGTGATCCGACAATAGCCGACGCCATCCTTGACCGAATCATTCATACGGCGCATACCATAGAATTATATGGCGACAGCATGCGTAAGTTAAGGGCTAAGAAAAGCCAGAGTCTCTAAAAGGGTAAAATAAAATTGACCCCTGCACCAGGACTTTACAAGGGGCAATAATATTGTGACCAACAGGAGCAAATCCTGTTTGCCCAAAAGGGGTCAAGAAATGAGTGGCCTTTCCATCCTATATAGCTGAACAGAGAAACCTCGTCCTGGCGATGATGCGCAGGATACGCTGTATCGTTCGTGGTACTCTTGCGGATGTACACTGTCTTGCCGACTACGGGCAGGGATGTCCACTTCCTTGTGAAAAGGCGGCAGTATTCCTGCTCCTGTCTTCGACCGTTTGCGGCGTGCCGGCATTCCCTCCGTCTTCTGTTCTTCTTCCTTGCCCGCTTCTTTTTCCATAGGCGACTCATCTTCCGACTCTTCCTGCTTTTCACTTTCCACTCCGTTCGTCGCTTGCTTCGGGTGGGATGCTCCATGTCGTCCCGACGGAACGAGTTGATGATGAAATTGCTGTCGATGTCTTCCACTCTTGTCTTCTTTGCCATTGTCTTTATCTTTTTGAGGGTTTATAATGTCAAGTATTTCGTCTGCGAGCCTGTCCACATTGCTTCCCCTCAGCAGGCTCTTGTCCGTGGGGAATGTCGTGGAACGGAACACCGCCTTGCGCTCGGATGCCATCTCCTTGCGGAACCGCTTGCTGTCGGGGAAGTCGGGTGGAAAGGATGGGCAGGGCGAACTCCGCGCACACCTTTTCGCATAAGCTCCGTAAAGCTCCGTCTTTTCGCGCCCGTCCACCATGTTCCATATCAGGTAAATCCCCTTGATGGCGGATTTTGCCGTGACGATTCATCTGCTCGTTGATGACGGTGGCGAACTTGATGGGCTTTCCATCACCACACGGTCGGCGATGATGGGCGTGAAGATAGTCCATCCGAGATACGGTATTGGCGATCTCGGCATTGTTGATGGTACCGGGCAGGTCGAAGAAGATGACGTCCGGCATCTTCCCGCCTCTGCAAAGGCTTTCTGCAGAGGAGATAGCGTCCTCGCGCGCGGCTGCGAGACGACAGGATAGTATTTCTTTCCCAGCTGTCTGAGCAGGTCATCACGCCTGTACCTTGTAATAGTCATCCTTCATGATGGTGTCCATGTCGCGCTTGCGCATGCTCATGAATACTGTACTGAAGTCGCAGTCGATGACGGCGACGTCATATCCCTACACGTAATGCAGGGTAGCTCGCCATGAGCACCGTGAGCGTGGTCTTGCCCGCTCCGCTGCTCAGGTGGAGAAAGCAACATACAGTGGTTTGTCTTTTTGTTTGTTCATTGTCTTCTTGGTTTTATGGATGATACATATATTGATACATTTGTTTGTCGGTTTGTCAGGGTTCTTCCATGATGTTCCAACCATATTCTCGCCGTCCGTCGGTTGTGACCGCCTATTCTCCTTGCAGAGATACTGCCGGAGAAACGGACAACAAGTGTCAGTTGCAACCAACCAATGGCCATTGGGGCATGAGTCTCTCAACCGACCAACTGGCAGATTGACTGACGTCTTTTTGGTTTGTCGGTGCAAATAAACAACAAAAATGTCGGTACTTATGTTGTTTTCAGCCATGTGGCAGCTTTTTGGCGTCGTTCCTGCCGGTTTTCGGGTGGATATTCCGCCCTAATTTTTGCACCCGAGCAACGAGCTCTGTCGGTCGGTGTTCTCCCCGACAGCTTCTGAAGGTAACTCCCTCATCCGTCCGAAGGCGGATGTTTGTGTCCTCAAAGACACAGCAAGATGTCCTTTGAGTAACTCAAAGGTTTTCGGGTAACTTCGAGATGTGCCTCTCTACACAACGAGAGGAGGATTTTTCTCCGAAAGTCGAACACTCATTAAAAAGGAAAAAGCCGTCATTTCTGACTTGATAAACCTATCCAAATGTTTTGCTAATTCTTCGAAACCCTCTTGAAATGTCAAATAGCAAGTGTTTTATGTCAAAAACGTACTTTCATACCGTAGAAATCACTATTTTTGCAGCAAGAACCTATTAACTAATACGAATTACTCCCTATGGGTTATAGCCAAACATTTACAATATCTTATTGACAACGAGCAGGATGCTTGTTGGGGATTGACGAGTCAATGGTGTTGGTTTTCAGCATATAGATTCTGGTGAAATCTATCCTCCCAAAAATCATCCACAGGAATATTCTTTTTCTGACGGACAGAGGTGAGACGGCTAAATGAATATCGGTTTATCTACATTACAGGGAGAGGTGTCTTTCGTTCAGAGCATTGTGATCAGACAGAAATCAAGGAAGGGATATGTTCCTATTGTTTCCCCATGAATGGCACAGCTATCAGCCCGACCCAGAAAACCGGATGGAATAGAATATTTGATAGGCTTTAGGGGACAGAATATCGACGGCCGAATTTCGAGATGGATTTTTCTCCGCGAGACCCATATTCCATGTTGGCCTACACGATGAACTTGTACAGGTGTTTAGGAATGCTATAACAATAGCCAGGAACAACATGTTGGTTTTCAACAGATGTTGGCAGGAACTGCCAATATGGTGCAGGGTTATGCACGCTTTCAACCGCCACAACAAATTTGCAGATAGAGATAATTGATCAGATGAGAAAAAGCGAAAGTTATCATGATGGAGCGATTGGCGGATGACATTACACCGATAATGGTGGCTGAAGAAATCAGTATGGGATACTCAAGATTCCGACAGGTGTTTAGGAAATTCACGAGCTATGCTCCCGCTTCAGTATATTCAAGAAATACGGTTAACGAAAAGCAAACAACTTTTTGGCAAACACCAATCTTTCAGCTGGCAGACATTGCCTATCAGGTGGGTTATGAATCGGTAGATTATTTTTTTCAACTACTTTTCGTAAGAAAAAAATGGGATTACACCGACAGCTTACCGAAAATCTGTAAGAAGATAACTATTAAACATTTTATGATGAAACAACTAAAATCTAAACAAGTAGGCAAACAATTCTTCGCAGTAGAACTTGGGTGCAACAAGTAGTAGAACCATTATAGGTTCGATTTCAACCAATGGTGCAGATGACCATACAACAGCAAAGTCTTCCATTGTGTTAGAAGACTGACCCGTTTTGACAATGCACTGATACCAATGCATGGACACATATATTGGGATTTATTTGCCCTCTATAAAGAAATAATCGAGGGCTCCGCCTTGCAGTTCAAAAGAAACTACCATATAGAAAGCATCGGTATCGACACTTGGGGATGCGACTTTGTGTGCGTTGGTGCAGACGGACATCTGTTGCGCAATCCGTTTTCCTATCGCGACCCGCACACTGTAGGTAAAAATGGAAGCGTATTTTTGAACAAGTGATGCCGAAAAGAACAGGTATACAAAAACAGGAACACAGTTCGCATGAATCTTAATTCATTATACCAACTCTATACAATGCATAAGGCAGGAGATTCGGTCTTGAAACATGCTGATAAAATCTTGTTCATTCCCGATGCCTTAAACTATCTCTAACCGGGAAAATGGTCTGTGAATATAGTATCGCCTCCACTTCTCAAATGTTGAATGTGTATACGAGATATTGATACAGAACTGATTGAGAGTTAGGGGCTCCGCCGGAAACAATTTGGCAAAGTTGGTTCAATCCGGTACTGTCATAGGAGAGTTGACTGAAGAGGTTCAGAAACTAACAGGGGTTGGGTGCAATTCGGGTTGTTGCTGTGGCAGAACACGATACAGCAAGTGCTGTAGCTGCCGTCCCATCAATTCTCATTTTGCTTACCTTGGTTCCGGAACATGGAGTTTGATGGGAATAGAAACACAGCAGAGCCATTGTTACCCAACAAACATTTGAGCGTAATTTTACCAATGAAGGTGGAGTAGACAGGGACAATTCGTTTTTGAAGAACATCTGTGGTATGTGGTTATATGAATATTGCCGTCGTGAATGGAAGAAAAGATACAAATATTGACGTCAGTCATACTACACTTATAAAAAGAAGCAATGGAAGCAGAAGGGTTTAGAAGTATCATTAACCTGATGACCAGATGTTGCCAGTCCGGACTCAATGACAGCAGCTGTCCAAGACTACTGTCGTAAACACAACGAACCTATTCCGGAAACCAGAGGGCAGTTTGTCGCTGTATATATGATTCTCTTGCATTACGCTACCGGCAGGTGTTTGGTTGGTTAAAGAATTTGCTCCGTTCCCAATAGATGTTCTCCACGTTATAGGTGGAGGTTCTCAAAACAACTATTTAAATCAATTTTACAGCCAATTCAGTGCAATGCAACTGTTCTTGCCGGTCCTCAAGAGTGTACTGCCATAGGTAACATCATGCTGCAGGCAAAGGCTGTCGGATACGTCAAAGATGTATGGGAAATGCGACAAATTATTGCAAATAGTATATCGCCGACAAGATTTATTCCGCAGGATGCTGAATTATAGGGAGACCGCTTATGAAATACTTGCATATAACAGGCGGAAGTAAAGATTAAATAACCATAAAATAAAAATTCTGAAAACGATTAAAAACTTAAAGTCATGAAAACAGAAAGTATTGAGAAAAGCTTACGCATACGCGAAAGAACGCTATGCAGCAGTGGGTGTAGATACAGACAGAGCTATTGAACTTCTAAAAGAACTCCTATCTCTCTACATTGCTGGCAAGCTGATGATGTGATTGGTTTCGAGCGCAATGAAGCGCTCTCGGGAATCAAACAACCGGTAACTATCAGGGCGTGCCCGAAACATGGAGGAAGTGCGTCAGGATATCCTTTTTGTCAAAAGTTTGCTGGGAGGCAATCAGCGCTTGAATCTTCATGAAACGTATGGTGACTTCGGTGGCAAATTGGTGAATCGCGATCAGTGTAGAAAGTCAAAGCATTTTCCAAAGTTGGATAGATTGGGCGCAGGAGAATAATATGAAGCTTGATTTCAACTCAACCAGTTTTTTCTCATCCGAAAAGGTGGCAATCTATCGTTGGCCAATCCGACAAGGGTATCGAGATTTCTGGATTGAACATACTAAGCGTTGCCGCAAAGATAGCCGATGCTATGGGGAAGGCACAAGGCGATCCCTTGTATCATGAATATTTGTACATGACGGTAGTAAGGACTTGACTGTTGAGCGGATGCGTTATCGTCGAATTATGGCCGAGGCTTAGATGAGATATTGGCTGAAAAACTTGACGGTGTGAAGAACTGTTTGGAAGCAAAAACTTTTCGGTATCGGTTTGGAAAGTTACATGTCGGATCGCATGACTTTGTTGCCAGCTATTGTGCTACACGCAAACTGATGTACACCCCCTCGATACAGGGCATTATGAGCAAACAGAGAATGTCAGCGATGGTTTGCATCACTTTTCCTTTTTGTTCCGGAACTGATGCTCATGTAAGCCGTCCCGTGCGTTGGGACTCCGATCATGTAACCATCGCAGACGATCAAACACTCGATTTGTTCAAAAGAGTTGGTGCGTGCAGAAGCGCTTGACCGTGCACATATCGGATTGGATTACTCGATGCTTCCATCAATCGTATCCGGTGCATATGTCGTTGGTACGCAGGCCACACAGAAGTGTTTGTTGCAGGCTTTCTTGGAACCTATCAGGCAACTCCGTTCCTACGAAAGATGCCGACAAGGGTTTGAGCGTTTGGCCTTGTTAGAGGAAGCAAAGAGTCTGCCTTTCGGTGCGAGTCTACGATTATTTCAATTTGACAAAGCAATGTGCCTGTCGGCGAGGAATTTATTCCAGTCATTGAACAATATGAAAAAGGATGTGTTGACTAAAACGCGGATAAAATGAGCATTGTTATCGGACTTATCATCATAGCATTGGTGCTCTGCCAATCAAGCTGCTATGTTCCCATCAATCGTGTTAAAAGCGTGGAGTTGGGAGAGCCCGAAAGCGTGCAGGGAGTATTTGCATGGCTGGTGCTCCCCTCTGTTGGGAGCTTTGCTTGCCGTTCCATCAGGACACTCATTGTTCGAACTCTTTACCGCAAGCAAGCATGTTCAATATCAGTATGACGATTCTCTTCGGAGTACTCTGGGGGTAGGCGGGCTCACTTTCGGGCTCAGCGTTATCTTGGCGTTGCACTCGGGCAGAGCATTTCTTTGGCACTTGTGCCGGACTGGGTACGATACTCGGTCCGGTCATGTTGAACTTCTTTTATCCTGGGGACATCATTTGGAGAAACTGACATGTTTCGTGCTCATCGGGTTGTTGTGACGTTGCTGGGGATTGCCGTTATCGGCATAGCCGGTTCGATGAAGTCTGCACAGCTCAGCGAAGAAGAAAGCGCAGGGCTGTCAAGGATTTTCAACTTCCCCAAAAGGCATAGCCATCGCACTCTTAGCCGGTTTTATGAGTGCCTGCTTCAATGTGGGACTGGAGTTTGGGAGCGGATTGCACTTTGCCGAAACGTCCGGGCTTGTTCTTGACGCTGCCCGCCACACTGCTTGTTACACTTGGCGGGTTTGTTACCAACGCCGGCTGTGCCTTTGGCAAAATCAGAAAGAACCGCACTTGGGGTGATTACGGAAACAGAAAAGTGTGGACCAACAATATCCTTTTTCTGTCTTTTTGGCCGGTGCGTTATGGTACAGTCAGTTCTTTGGATTGGCATTAGGCGAGGGCTTCTCACAGAATCACCAGTGCTTACTCACGTTTTCTTTCTGTATTTTGATGGCGCTCGACGTAGTCTTCTCAAATGTGTGAGGGCATTATTTTGAAAGAATGGAAAGGTTGCGGGCGAAAGACAATCCTTACACTTATTGTAGGCATCATTGTTCTGATTGTTCTTCGTTCCTGCCCCCAATTATTATGATTATCTACAGAATAAATTAAACGTATGATTATGAAAAGTATTTTTAGATGGCGGGCCCCTGCTTGAAAGAAGAGTTGACAAAATAGCAGAAGTAGCCGGATACCTTTGGCAGAAAGGCTGGGCAGAGCGTAACGGTGGGAACATAACCGTCAACATCACCGAGTTCGTGGACGATGCGATAAGGGCATTGCCTGCTATCAGCGAGGTAAAGGAGATTGGAGTGACGCTGCCAGCTTTGAAGGGCAGTATTTCTTTTGCAAAGGAACAAACAAGCGAATGCGCGACCTTGCTCGTTGGCCGATGGAGAACGGAGTGTCATTCGAGGTGCTTGATGATTGCAGCAGTTATGTCATCATAGCCGACAATCCCTGTGCTGCCAACTTCCGAGTTGCTAAGCCATTTGATGGTGCATGCCCACCAGATAGAGAACAATACGGGCTATAAGGCCACGCTGCATACACACCCGATAGGAGCTTGTCGCCCTGAGCCACAACAAGAAATTCCTTCAGAAAGATGTTTTTGACCAATCTATTGTGGAGTATGATTCCGGAAACAAAAGCCTTTTTGCCCATTGGGATTAGGCGTCGTCCCTACGCCATTCCGGGTTCCAAAGCTTTGTGGAAGGGACGATGAAAAAGAACTGAAGATTATGATGTCGTGCTTTGGGAGAAGCATGGAATCTTTGCCAAAAAGCACGGACATTATGGACGCTTTCGACCAAGTGGATATGCTGTCGAAGATGCCGTCATCTATTTGGACTGCAAATCCATGGGGTTTGAACCCGATGGGATGAGCAACGAACAAATGAAAAGAACTCTCACGAGTGTTCCACTTGCCGAAGTAGGAAATCTATCATGTTTTTGTAAAATATTTTACGACAAAATCAGAGGCCTTTTTCTCATGATTTTTCAGGCCCTTTGGCGGTCGAATTTTTGTTGTCTGAAAGGGTGGAAAAATAGGCCTCTGTAACTGCTGATAATCAGTAATATATGAGAGTGAAAACTCCTGCGCACCAATTTCGAAATTCTCTGCGCAGGGAATTTTTGAAGAATACGCAGAAAATTTTAACGGCGTGCGTAGAAAATTTTTATGAGGTACTGACCGAACTTCACGACGCTTCGATTTTTGTCAAAAATCATAATCTTTTTATATTGCTTTTCGCATTGAATATTGGACTTTCAAGCTTGAACTTATGATATGACCGATTGGCAATGCGGCAAAGTATCTAAAGTTCAAATGTCAATGTTCAATATTTAAATCTTTTGGCCCGATAATCTTTCGGAGATAGGCCGAATTGTTTCTTGAACACCTTGGAAAAATAGGAATAGGAGCTAAAGCCGGTGCGGTCGGACACTTCACTGAGTGATGCCGAGGAAGAAGTCAGCATTTCTGCCGCGCTTGAGGCGATAGGTGCGTAGGAAGTCGTTGGGTGCAATGTTGGTGAGCGCCTTTATCCTGCGGTAAAACACCGACCGCGAATAGCCCAATCGGGTAGCGATGTCGTCGATGTCGAGATTGGGATTGTAGTTCACTTTCCAAGAGCGTATTGAGTTTGTTCAAGAAGATATGGTCGGCCGACAGGAAAAGGCTGGTCGGAGGGAGTCTGTTCCTGCATTCCCGGTGTCGAGAAGTAGCGGCGCAGACGGTCTTTATGTTTCAAGAGGTTTTGATGATGAGTTGTAGCTCGTTGGCATCGAAGGGTTTGCAGATATGAGGCATCGGCTCCGTGGTCGAGCCCTTCTATGCGGTCGGCTGTTATGATTTTTAGCCGTAAGCATCACGACGGGTATCTGACAGTAGTCGATATTGTCTTTGATGGCGAGTGCAGAGCTCGTACCCTGACATACCGGGCATAATGACATCGGTGAGCACGAGGTCGGGCGTATGCCTTTTCACGGCTTCCCATGCCTTTTTGCCGTCCAGGGGCTTTGATGACCGAATATTCTTGCGACAAGAGATCGGCGATGAAGTCCAACAGTTCAATGTTGTCTTCGGCTATCAGAAGGGTATAGGTATGCGGTTTGGGTGTCGCATCTTGCGGCTTTTTCGGTTACGGCTTCTCGTAGGGGCGATGTGACGAAGAGCGCTTCACTTGCTTCTGTTTTTCTTTGTCGGCATAGATGTCATCGACAGACAGCGCAAAAGAGAAGCACATGCCGCCTTCGGGCATAATCGAGGCCTTGATGTATCCTCTATGCGCCTCGACCAAGGCTTTCGTATAATGTAGCCCGATGCCGTTGCCGCTATAATCGGGCTTGTATCCTGACGAGGTTTCTATTTGCTGATAGCGCACGAAGAGGCTTTTCATTTTATTCTCGGGAATACCTTCTCCGTGGTCGGTCACGCTGATTTCAAGATAGCTTTGTAAGCTGTTCTTATCGGGAAGCGTGTATGCCGTTGCAACCTGTTCGGCATCGATGATCCGAGTGGATGAGGCAGATGGATTCTCCGTGAGGCGTGTGCTTGATGGCATTTGAGAGCAGATTGTAGAGAATCTTCTCTATCTTGTCTTGGTCGGCCCATATCCACATTTCGGTTGCATGAGGCCGGAAACGATTTCGATGCCTTTGCGTTCTGCAACGTGAGATAAACCCTTCGAAAATGGTCCGTAGTTGTGCGATAATTTCTGTATGCTGCACGTGTAGGCGTAGCGCGCCATTCTCCACTTTGCTGAAATCCATGATTTGATTGGCCAGCTGCCATAGCTGTTTGGTGTTCCTTGATATGGTGTTGAGGAGGTGTATGTCTCCTTGCGTCACTTTGGATCGATAGGATTTTCTCCAAAGGTGCAGAAATAAGCGTGAGCGGTGTGCGGAGTTCGTGGGAAATGTTGGTAAAGAAAGTCATTTTCATTTGTGCCATCTCTCGCCCCTTTCTCTTTCATTGTGTTCTATCTCTGCAAGCTGTTTATTAAGTCTCGAGCTTAATGAAAAATCGCATCATGAAGATACCGAGTCCGATACTGCCAAGGATGTATACCAGCCAAGCCTGCCATGTAAAACCAAGGTGCCAGGGCTTAACGATGATTTCAAAGGCTTGCCGAGTGAACGCTCTCAATTCTGTCGCCATTGATGGCACTGACATAGAAGGTGTATTTACCTGCAGGGAGGTTGGAGTAAAGCTGCCCGGCGGAAAGTTCCGACATTGTTCCATTGCTTTTTCAAATCCCTCTAACTTGTATTTGTAGGTGAGCTTTTTCGGGCGAGAAAATCAATACCCGCATAGTCGATGGATATCGTGGTTTGCCGGTGATTAAGTGTAACTTGTTTGGTAAATAGAATATCCTTTTTGCAACGGGAGTCCTTTTTGACCGGGTCGAGCACTCTTATTGAATATCTTCAAATCTTCAATATTGATGGCAGGAGCGTCTGTATTAGGGTTTGATGTCTTCAGGATTGAAAGAATGTGATGCCATGGTTGCCTGCAAAGAATATTTTTCCGTCATATCCTTTACATCCGGCTTTCTCATGATATTGATCTCCCAAAGTTCCGTCGGTTTTGAAATAGTTTTTAATTTTTGGTTGACGGTTAATGAATGATATCATGGATATTCCGTGTGAGGTGCTCAGCCATATGTTTCCGTTGCGGTCTTCCTTAATGCACAGGGTATTATTGTTGCAGTCCTGTCGAAACAGAGAAAAGGAATAAAAGACTTCCTTTATTGCAGAGTGCACCGTTCCCGTATGTTCCGAGCCATATCCTATGCTGCATGTCTTCAAAAATGGTCACGCAGTTATTGGCTATCTGATTAAATCGTTTTGGAAATTGTACGGGGATGGCTGTAGTGGTCTTTGCTGTATTCGGAAAAATACCTTTTCCGAAAGCCGAAAAAGAATGTCTCCGTTATACAGTACATTGATGTCAGGAATGTTTGCAGTGTATATTTTTGAGGACGCTCGAACCGATATTGTCATTTGTCAGTTTGTACAGACCGTTCCACGAGCCAATCCAGATGTTCCCCAGCCTGTCTTCTTTACAACCCTTACATTCTCGATATTGAATAGTCTGTTGATTTGGACCATTCCGGCTTGAGTAATGTTTCCCGTATGTGGTTTGTGCTCAAGGCTATCCATATCCTTTTTCGGAGTCATATATAAATATCCTCAAGAAATCCCTTTTCCGGTATTTGGATCTCTCTTTTGATACCTTCTTGTGAGTTATACAGATATGAGGCCTTTGTATCGAGTTGCGATCATAAATTTTATCGGTCTTCAAGGATACGGAGTAACGAACATTCCTTTGAAGTACTACTAAAGCACTTGATTCGTATTGAAGTTACTTCCATTCTTTTGCTTACAACAAACCCCCTTATCGTAAGAACCAATCCATACATTCCCTGTCTGTTGGAAAGGCCACTCTACTTTGACCCTTTGGGCAAACAGGATTTGCTCCTGTTGGTCACAATATTGTGCCCTTGTAAAGTCCTGGTGCGGGGTCAATTTTTATTTTACCCTTTTCAGAGACTCTGGCTTTTCTTAGCCCTTAACACGCATGCTGTCGCCATATAATTCTATGGTATGCACCGTATGAATGATTCGGTCAAGGATGGCGTCGGCTATTGTCGGATCACCAATCATGTCATACCAGTTGGACGATGGGTACTGCGAGTTATGATAGTGGATTTTCCTTTCATGCCTGTCCTCAATAATTTCGAGTAGGATGGGACGTTCCTTGGCATCAAGAGGTACAATGAACAGGTCGTCAGGATGAGTAACTGGCAACGCTCAATCTTCTTGAGCTCAGTTTCAAGTGTACTCTTTGACTTTGGCAACCTTCAGTGCGCCAAGTAGTTTAGGTGCATTAGCATAGAAAGTACAGAATCCCCTTTTACATGCCTCGTGGCCAAGGGCACATGCTATATAGCTTTTTCCCCGTACCTGAAGAGCCAGTAATGAAGAGGTTCTGCCCCTTGATGTACAAAGTCAAGGGTGGCGAGGCGTTCCATCTGATTGCGCTCAGGGGCCCCGGTTTGTGGCATAGTCAATCTGTTCGAGATAGGCCTTGTATCGGAATGCCGCATTTCTGGTAAGCCGCACTATGGCAGCCTGGGCACGGTAATCCCATTCACGTGCAAGGAGCATGGAAAAGGTATCCGCAGTCATGGACTGTGGAGTGGTGCCGGCAAGGCTTTTCCCTGAAAGCCTCCGCCATACCGTGTAATTTCATGCGGCTCATCAAATCCAGTGATATGGTGTTCTGGTCCTGTTGTCCCGTTACGGGAGCTGTCTTATTATTTATTTCCATAATTTTTAGCTTTATTGTTCCTGTTTGTCTTTTCTGTAATAATCACGTCCACGTATATTCTTGTGGGTCAGTGGTATCAGGGGATGTCATGTCAGGCTGTATCCTCCGTCCTCATCAGGAGGAAATCCGCGTCTTCTCCCAGTTCAAGCACCTCTCGTGAGGCCTGATACCCGTATTGTAGCTTCTGTTCCGCGCAGGCGCAGGCAGCGACCAGACGGTCACGGCCGTATTTTCTCCAGTGTCAGTATACCCCGACAGGATCTGAACGCTTTTTGGAGGATATTGCGACACGCTCCACTTTCCGGAGATAATTCAATACGATATTGTCTATTTCGAGGCACGTCGGAAGAGTTCCTCAAGATCCTGTCATAAGGTACGCATAGTGCCCCGGCAGAGTTGTGCTCCCTTTTTCCATGAATAGGTGTAGGGTATGTCACAGCGGTCGTGGATGGCAACAAGGTTCATGCCACAGTAGATTTCCACCGTGTCGGCATCGTAGAGGATCGTCACGCGTTTCCCCATGTTCCTTGGGAACACTGTAATGGTGCTTTGAATAGCGATACGTGGGAGTTCCTGCCGACAGTCATCGCTTTTTCTCTTTCATGACGTAGCGTTTCAGTGGAAGCGGGCGGAGATAGTCCTTCTCACCGCGCAGGAACATCTCCTTGCGTGACGCCTCTCGGCCGGCCATCACCTTTTTCATTGAAATCGTTCGGGAAACATGGATGGCGGCATTGAGATCGTCCAGAGCTAGAGAAAGTCATTCCCTCTATGTCCAGGTAAACGGAACGGTAGAGAAGCTTCACGGCGTTTTCAACAAGGGCCTTGTCCTTGGGGTGGCGTACACGGGCGGGATAGACCGCACAGCCGTAATACTCGGCAAAAGCGGCAAAATCGTCATTGATGACGGGCTCGTTGCGGTCGCTTCGTGTAACGGCCGCCTTCAGATTGTCGGGACTATTGCCGCCGGGCCTTCGAAATACAGCATAGCATTCTCGCATCCCTTGATCAGGTCTTCCTTGCGCTGCGACCATACGGCCTCACAGTAGGTGTAATGACTGAACGGAAGGATGGCAACGAGACTTCAGCCTTCTTCGTCTCGCCTGTCATCTCATCGACAACTTCAAGCCTGTCACCGGCAAAATCAACATACATCTGGTCTGCGGCATAGTGCTCGACATGGCCGACGACCTTGATGTGGAACTTGTACTGGCGGACAGCCCGCTTGAAGGAAGACAGCTGAAGACCGTCAGGATACTCGGAATGATACTCTGAAAAAGTTTCCTGACACTCATCCCTTTTGCGTGTCAGGCGGGATACATATCCGGGAAGCAAAAGCCTCAATTCAATCGCTTTTTGGAAGAAGGCTCCCCGACGTCGGAGTTCCGTACCGCCAAACATCTCATGCAACTGCTCCTCGGAAAGGGAGAAGCTGATCGATGCTTTTCCCTACTTGAAAGGAACAGGCGGACATACTTGCGAACAGTGTTACGGGAAGTATGGAACGTGGATGCCGTTTCCTTGATTCCCATCCCTGCCGCATAACATCTTAAAATGTTCTTGATTCTTTATTCATTTGCATAGATTTTATTATACCCCTACACCAGGACTCGGGTTCTCAAATCTACACACACCTCTAACAACACTTGTACTAAGTGGTTAATATTATTTTGACCAAAAGGGTCAATCATTTTATGGCCAAAGTGAGCAATCCTGTTTGCCCAAAGGGGGTTAAAGTAGAGTGGCTTTTTCCACCATACAATCAGATAGAAAAAGCGTAATGAAGTGGGCGGGTAAAAAGCCACCTATAGAAGACAAAGATGGAAGAGGAAAGGTACGAAGTCAGCCTTTCGGGCTTGTTGCAACAGGCAGGCGTGTACTTTTCCTTCGGCTTTGTCCGATAAGTCGGAGGTGTCGAAGGTAGACAGGTGAGGGATTTATCACCACTGAATAGCTCCGACTTCTCCGATGACAAACAATGCGGCTTTTTACTACCGCTTTCCAAAGAAAAAGAAAAAAACATCGAAAAAGAAAAATCTGAAAAATTGTCTTGCTGAAATCCATACCTTAGAAGGTATGGCCGATACCTGAAAAGTGGTAGGAAGCAGATTTGTCGAAATCCCTTTCGACAGACAGCCCTCGCCTCTTTTCGTCGGTCATGCTAAAGGCAGGGATGGGTTATGTCCGATAGCGAAGTTTGCAGAAGACAGAGGATAACTTATTTCGCCGAAGATGAGAAAGATTTCAGCAAGATAATTAAACCATTGAAATGACAGCAGAAAAGTCTGTCCAACAAGAAAAATAAGTTTTTCTTTTGGCTGTACAGCACATTTTATTTATCTTTGCACCAATAACAAGAGTTGTTTGAAACGACAGCAAATCAAGGAAGTTCGGGGAATTTGAGTAGTAACCAAATCGTAACCCTTTTTCCTTTTCAATTTTATAAGTACTTATAATCAAAGAGTTATAAAGAATCGGCACTTTTGGCCTTCAAGAAACCTGCAACTATCAATCACAACCTTGCCACTACAACCCGAGAAATGCATAAAATCGGCCGAAGATGCCAATAGTCGCGTGCTGTTTTCACGCGGTTCACGTCTCACCCGAAGCATCTTGATGTTTCGACAATACTGACTTACGATGCCCAAGCCATGCATATAGTGCACACCTACATTGTAAAAACGTGATATTTTGGCTTTCAAACAAGAACATTCCCACCTGATCTCGAATGATATCGCGCACCGTAATGGTGTGGTTTTCCTTAAAATCCTTCGCTAAATCTGTTGCAAAATGTACCACATTTGGCGCCACTTCAACCGCCTTAGCCTGTGAGAGTATGTCCCAACCACGGCTATAATAAAAATGTTTATTAGTGGGATCATACTCTATACAATGCGGGTTATTCGTCCGCCAACCCTCTCTATCCACATCATCTTCCCTTCGACAATCGCAAATTTCGGAGTCGGGATGTACGCGAGCCGTTACTCCATGCGCATCAACTTTAAGGTAAGTGAGTTCGAACCGCCAGGTCTTTCAAAGTCAAAATGAATATTCTGCAACCTCATCTCCTTGCAATGGGCAAAAGAGCATCGTCATCTTGCCATGAAACATCAGCGTTGCGTCGTTCCCTTCAATGGTCAGAGTGCTCATATCTTCGAACAACAACCCTATCGTCTTTACTTTCGAGGACATTCTGTTTTCAGACGAGGTGTTGGAAATGTAGTATTCGCGCCTCAGTGCATCTGTAAGCCTACAGGTCATATCGCCCCGATTGAAACACAATAGCCTTGCTTTTCCAACGCTTGCAGTCGGCAATCAAGGTTTGCAAACGTGCCGTCTGGTCTTCGTAGGTGTTGGGATGCACCATAATCGGCCACAAACAGCGTATCATGGAGTGCAGCCTGCGCAGAAATCGTTATAAAAACAAGCATACATTCAACAACAAACGCAATCTAACTCTTTCATCATCTGTAAATTCTCGTATTTTTCATGCAAGGTTCATCGCCAATAAAAAGGTGACGATATGGGGTAAAGATAAGCATTATATCTGATAATCCGCCCCGTTTTGAGAGATATATTCCACGAAGAACTATCTTCACGCAGTGAAGAACATCCGCCAAATCAAGGCAGAAACACCATTAAGAAACTTTAAGAAAATAATCAAGTTTGTTTTACAAGACGTTTTATCCGAGAAGACCAACAAAAGGCTTACCGAGTCATCTTTTCATTCACTTCAACGGCTAAAGCCTGTCATATCAGCACGCAATATGATGCAGAACATCTTGTAACTTGACGCAGATTACACCGTGATTTGACGCAAATTATAACCTCTTTTCCTATAGATGACACGGAGATTTGCAAAAGAACATGAAAAAAGGGAAAGCACTTGCACACTTTCCCTACGGCAAAGATAATGGTTTTTCAGAGGCGATTCCAAATCTAAGATGAAAGAAGTTTACAGATAAAGGGAGACCTACCCCCGACCCCTCCCCAAGGGAGGGGAGAGTTTCTTGCAGTCATTTTAAGCCATGAAGATAATGTATGTCATGAACCATGAATGTTGAAATGCGAGGGTTAGGCAAAGTGGTTATGGATTAACTCCACATTCATTGCTTTGTATTCTTTATTTTAAGACTGCATTTTCTTGTATTTTTATTTGGTTAAAGTTGCACTATTTTATAACTTTGTAGACATAAAACGAATAAACATACAGATAGATGAAAGTAAAGACAAGAAGATTAGAAGCGTTGAAAGTCCTTATCTCAAGCACTGAACTCAGTAGTCAGGAGGAGGTGCTTCAAGCGCTGAGAAAAAGAAGGCTTTCACCTTGACACAGGCAACTTTGAGCCGCGATCTGAAACAACTGAAAGTAGCTAAAGCGGCCAGCATGAACGGCAAATATGTCTATGTGTTGCCCTAATGAAACCATGTATAAGCGCATTCATAAGCCCATCTCTCCATTAGAAATGCTGCAGACTCGGCTTTATTTCCATTAATTTCTCAGGGCAACATAGGTATTATCAAGACGCGCCCGGGCTATGCAAGCAGCATTGCTTACAACATAGATGCCAGCAATCTTCCCGAAAATATTGGGTACATTGCCGGTGATGACACTATCGTTATCGTCATCAAGGAAGGCGTAAGCCATGAAGAAGTGACCGAAAGTCTGGGGGCAACTGATGCCGGGATATTAAAAAGTGACGCATAATTTATAATGTATAATGCATCATTAAGAAATGTTTTCCCCTATCTTTTTCAACCTTAATTGCAACTTCTTGTATGCAGAGTTGCGTCTAAAGCATGAGTTATGAATAATAAGACAGAAATTAAAATAAATGCGTATGGAAAATAGGAAAAGATTAGTGCGCTCTTCATCTGACAGATGGATTGCCGGAATATTAGGAGGAATAGCGGCTTATATGGGCTGGGATACGGCATTGCTTCGCATCGCCTATCTGCTGTTGACGCTGTGCAGCGTGGGATTTCCAGGCTTCATAGCCTATATTATCCTGTGGATTTGCATGCCACAAGATACAAACGAACAAATATAAGCAGGCATAATAGCTGACACATTAAATGAGAAGGCAAGATGCTGCACAAACAAATAAGGTTTGTGCAGCATTTTTTAGTTTATTAAGAGTATGTCGAAATAAAAGCCAAACAAAAAGTAACAGTCAGAAAACTTTTCGTAACTTTGGCAATAAGAAAATAAATAAAACGTTCAAAAATGGAAGAATCTATCAAACAAATTGGCGAGCGCCTGCGTGGTCTTCGCGATGTTCTTGACATTCCTGCAGAGGAAGTTGCCGAACTTTGCGGCATCTCCTTAGACCATTATCTCAAGATAGAAGCGGGCGAAGCAGACCCTTCTGTATACCGACTTTCAAAGATATCAAAACGCTACGGCATTTCACTTGACGTGCTTCTCTTTGGAGAAGAACCGCGAATGAGCCGCTACTATCTCACTCGTGACGGTCAAGGACCGGAGATGAGACCGCGGTGATAAATATCAATATCAGACCTTTGGCAGGTGGTTTCAGAGGTCGAAAGATGGATCCATTCCTCGTGGTTGTCGACCCACTCCGGCCGGGAAGCGATACAGCAAGAATACGCATGACGGTCAAGAAGTGGATTATATCCTCGAAGGAACACTGGAACTGACGATTGACGACAAAGTACTTGTGCTGAAAAAGGCGATTGTATCTATTTCGATGCAACCATTCCACATTGCATGAACGCCCTGAATGGGAAGCCAGCCAAGTTTTTATGTGTAGTAAATTAAAAGAGAGACTTATGTTAGAACGATTTTTAACGCAGACAAGCTTTACTTCGGAGGAAGACTATGCACGGCATCTGCATTTCAAAAATACCCGAGAATTTCAACTTCGCTTATGATGTAATGGATGCTTTGGGCAACGGAAGAACCCGACAAAGTTGCACTGCTCTGGGCCAGTGAACGGGGCGAAGAAGTGAGCACAACCTATAGGGAATTCAAGGAACAAACCGACCAAACAGCTGCTTATTTCATGCAGCTTGGCATCAAACATGGCGACAAAGTGATGCTCATTTTGAAGCGTCATTATCAGTGGTGGCTATCTATGATGGCCCTTTGTAAGATTGGGGCAATAGCTATTCCCGCTACACATATGCTGACAGCTCACGACATCGTGTATCGCAATCCAGAGTGCAAGTGTGAAAGGTTATCATCTGTGCCAACGACGAATATATCACCGAACAGATTGCCAAGGCCATGGCGGAAAGCCCCACAGTGAAAGCTTTGGTGGCCGTTAATGCCCTGTCGAAACAGACAAACCTGTACCGAAAGGTTTCCATGATTGGCGCAAAGAATGGGAATTAAAGCACCTGCCTTTGTGCGCCCGGAGAACGTGAACACCAACGAAGATACAATGTTGATGTACTTCACCAGCGGTACAAGTGGCGAACCAAAAATGGTTGCTCACGACTTCCTCTACGCTTTGGGGCACCTCACAACGGGTGTGTATTGGCACAATCTCCATGCAAACAGCCTGCATCTTACAGTCGCTGATACGGGTTGGGGCAAGGCCGTTTGGGGCAAACTCTATGGACAATGGTTTGCAGGAGCAACCGTCTTTGTGTATGATCACGAGAAATTCACGGCCGAAAAGATTATGCAACAGATCGAGAAATACCACATTACATCGTTCTGTGCACCGCCAACCATCTATCGTTTCATGATCCGTGAAGACTTCTCTAAAATACGATTTGAGCAGTCTTGAATGGTGTACTACGGCAGGAGAAGCCATGAATCCGTCGGTAGCAAATAGGTTTAAGGAACTCACCGGCATTACCATTTACGAGGATTTGGCCAGACTGAGACCACAATGACACTGGAACTTTCCCTGGGTGAAGCCAAAACCCGGTTCAATGGGAAAGCCGAACCCACAATACGACGTACGACTGCTGCGCCAAGACGGTACGGAATGCGAAGACGGTGAAAAGGGAGAGATCTGCATCCGCATAGGCGACAAGAAGCCACTCGGCCTGTTCAAAGGTTATTATCGCGATGAAGAAAAAGACCAAGGAGGCTTGGCACGACGGCATTTATCATACAGGTGACATGGCATGGCGCGATGAGGAAGGTTACTTCTGGTTTGTAGGTCGCACGGATGATGTTATCAAAAGCTCGGGTTATCGTATTGGCCCATTCGAAGTTGAGAATGCACTGATGACGCATCCTGCCGTTGTAGAATGTGCCATTACAGGGCGTTCCCGACCCTATCCGCGGTATGATTGTCAAGGCTACTGTCGTTCTTGCCGCTGAATATAAGGCCAAAGCAGACGACAATCTCGTGAAAGAACTGCAGAATCATGTAAAGCATGAGACCGCACCTTATAAGTATCCGCGAGTCATTGAGTTTGTAGATGAACTGCCGAAGACTATCTCCGGAAAGATCAGGCGCGTTGAAATTCGCGAAAAAGACAATCAAAAGAAGCCATAAAAATCAAGGAAAATGTGGAATTGATGCTCATCTGTCATTCCACATTTTTCCATTTCTACGAGGCCATTCCTTTACAAACAGCCCCTCAGACATTGAAAACTCTTATAGATTCTCCCTTTATAACTGTTGACACGAAGATTGATCATACAACCTTTCGGCAGTCGAGAAAGCGGGACACTGATAAAGCCTCGGCTTGAATAATACTGTGGCATACCTCCTTGGTCATGGTAGAGTGTGAGGTCAAGGCGGCGGATTTTTCCCATCCGTTACCAAGCTGTCAGTAGCTATCAAGCCGAAAGTATGGCCTTTCATCCCCTCTGTTTTCGCCCCCGTTTTTCACGGAAAAGCCAATATTAACATAGCGATGATTACTGCTTAGCCATGCACTTTCAAAGATAACGGGGTCGGTATGAACCTCACGGAACTTAGTAATCGGATGCCAAGACAGCACAGGAACCGGCACCAACCGTATGGCTTCAGTCGGTTTTCCAACCACTTTATTGTAATAAAGCAAGCCACGATAGGTTGCATTTGCCTGCTTAGCCCACTCTACCTGAAGTCTTGGAGAGAGCACAAGAGAGTCGCCCTCATCGGTAACTGCACTTGAGATTTCATGGGCAGAAGCCGTATGTGCCTCAACAAAATCAGCCCGAAGATAAGAGTCTCTGCCGTCACCGCTCTCACTAACTGTCATGAGAACAGGCACTCATCATAAGGCCCATGATGAGTGTCTCGAATGATATTCGCAAGAAACTGAAGCCTTTCATGCGCGGCTTACTTGCGGAATGGAAGATGATTGAGCAGCGACTTCAGCTTGCCATTGCCGTTGATGGCGGCCAGATAGTTCTTTGCAGGATAAGCATACTGACTCAACAAGCAGGCCCGCAGATAGCGTTCGTCCTTGTTTTCGATATCAATCTTATCCAACTGTCCAAGCACATAATCCTCAAACTCCTTACGATTGGCCTCCGTATAATGGTCGGTATACATCTTCGTATCCTGTATCATGTCGAGCGCAATGTAGTTACATGGATACATACGATAACAGCGATGGATCTCCGTATCAATATGCGTTGCAATCTCATCAAAGAGCTTATTCTTCTGTTGTTCTTGGTCAACGGTCTGCAACCAGTCGTCAATACACGGTGCACATTCATAGTGAATATGTCCCTAGAGCCCTTGATACCCGTCATCATACTTTCGATATCGTCTCTGCAGTCTTCTTCAGAAGGGCACATCACGCCGCAATTGATACTCACGGGCCTTGAGATAGTCGCATGGATCGTATTCATAAGAGATAGAAAGCGGCACGATATGGAGCTGCGTCAGACGCTCAATGATGGTTCCTCGCCACCCATGGCCATCATTTTTCAGGATAGCAGGCTGCGTAAGGTCGTTTGAATTCTTGGCACGTCCCTGTCGTTGTGCAATCCAAACATTCTCATTTTTCACGTTAATGGCAAAGTGGATATACTCTGACATGCGTTTGCTTGCCTTCAACATCTCCACAGAGTGAAGGGCCCGTTCAACGGTAAACGACTTGTTCACACGCACAAGATCTTTCACCCAAGGCAGTGTCAGCAGGTTGTCACCAATGGCGATTTCACAGGTAGTATCAAAGCCCACATCAATCAACAGCTTATCAAGGAAAGCCGAATCAAGCACGATATCACGATGATTGCTTACGAAAGTGTAGCGGTTCTTGATGTTGATGTTATAGGCATCCATGTCACAACCCAAGCTCTGCTTAACGACTAACTGCTGCAGGAAAGGGTAACAGAATGCCTTTTTGAATTCAAGATTCGTCTTGCATGCACGCATCTTGGCAGCAATATTGTCGAGTGGCACACCCGGGATAAAGGTAAGCCAAGACCTTCTGGAATTGAGGATCACTCAATAACCTGTCGTAAACCTCGGGTAATTCCTCGGGTTCAAAAGGTCTGATACAATCAAACTCTGCTGGGATTTTCATAATATGTTTGTCTTTAAATTAAACGTCGTTAAATGTGCTGAAGCCCAGAAACAGAGCTCCGGCGATAATAAGTTCGATGCCAAGTTCCTCAATGGAGCGGGCAACAGCAGGCGAAACATGGTTGTCAGTGATAATAGTATCAACGTCATCCATACCACAAATACGCGCAAAACCACGTCGGCCAAACTTGCTGGAGTCTGCAAGTACAACGGTTTTCTGTGCCGTACGTATCATCTTGCGGTTGAGTTCAGCCTCGCGCATGTCGGTAGTTGAAATGCCAAAGTCAAGATCTATGCCGTCAACTCCCAAGAAAAACTTACTGAACGAGCAGCTCTCAAGAATTCTTTCTGCATACTCTCCCACCACGGAAAGACTGCTATGGCGCACTACTCGCCCAATTGTATGATGTCGATGTTCTCATTCTGGGCCAGCAACTCCGTGGCCTGAAGCGATGCAGAGACTGCCATCAGCTTGCCACTTGTGTGCAGATTGCGGGCCAAAGCATGGATTGTAGTGCCCGAAGCCAAGAGAATAGAGTCACAAGGCACGACAAGTTGGGCCGCTTCCATACCGATAAGCTGCTTCTCTTCAGCGTTCAAGCTCTCTTTCTCATTGACCGAACGGTTGTTGGCAAAAGGATTAATGAGGATAGCCTTACCGTGACTGCGATACAGTTTACCGCCTTTTTCCAACTCGGTAAGGTCTTTACGAATGGTTACAGACGACACATCAAGCAATTCTGCCAGTTCAGAAACCTGCACAGAACCCTGTTTCAAAAGTTGTTCTAAAATCGAGGTGTGGCGCTCTTCCTTAGTCATTGGCTGAAAATTTAATCTGATTATCCATTTGAGATAACTATACAAAGATAGACCTTTTCTTTTATATTGGTTCACGCGAGCATATGTTTTAACAAATTATTAACTAACAACACGCGCCCACATAGCCACACGCTGAAACATAGATTGCAATCGCCTGCAGTATGAACCACAGGCAGTTGCATGATTTGCTCACTCTTCCTATCCTTCCCTTGCTTTGAAAAAGAGCCTCAACAACGATGCTACATACTGCGTCACAGCCTTATTTTTACAGCAAAAGAGAACTGCTTTAACACGCTTTTCACTGTAAACATTCTTGCTCAAATTTAACACTTTCATGGAGCCACCAAATAGAAATAAAAATCCGTTTTCAATGCTGATGTGCAGCCCTTGCACAGCTTCGACCATCTCATTTTTATCTTCCTGCGTTGCAATCTCAGTCACTTTACCATGCTTTCTGACTCAGATTACATCATAACTTCATGCAGATTGCAAGGTGATTTGACGCAAATTGCAGTGAATTTCAACGTAATTTCATTTCATCTTTTGCATTTAGTTTCACAATCATCTGATTGTCAATAAATTACAAACTGCCGAATTTCAGCACATATTTGGAGTGAAAAAGGAGTTCCTTCTTGAATTTACAAGTTTGATAACTCAAATTGTAAATGTTTGTGATAAGAATTAACATATATCTTGCCAAAGGCGAATATGCACAGAGACCTGCTGCGAAGAGGCCTGCGACAACCCTGCCATGACGTGCCTTTTATATTTCTTTTTCGCTCAAAGAAAATGTAAGGCATCATATTCTTCAGCATCAATTAAACTGCAATCTGCCACATCTTAAACCGCACTCAAAAACAGTTCTTCATCTCACATCCTGCAAATCATCCTGCATTTATTTCATAACGAAACATTATTTTTCTTTTTATTTATTCTCCATTAGATATATCTTCGTTTCAAAACTAAATCTCTTCACAAATCAAGATATTCTTCAAAAACAAGATTAATTCAATTTAAGGAATTAAGTCGATAGTACAGTAAATAAAATAAAATTAAGCTATTTAATGCGTAATAAAAGTTAAATAAACAGCAAATACAGAGCGTAAGTTTTGAATTACCAGAAATAAAAACTATTTTTGTTTGCGTTATGAAAGCTTTCAATATCATACAAAAGACATCATGAGTGAATAAGAGCTATAAAACCATGCGATACAGACGAAACTCTATTTCCTATCCAAAACTATGAATAAAGAACAACATACAACCCTATGATGTAATCGTTATCGGCGGCGGAATCACCCGGAGCTGGTGTGGCAAGAGATTGTGCCATGCGAGGACTGAAGGTGCTTCTCGTTGAAATACGATTTGACCAATGGTGCAACCGGGCGCAACCACGGTCTCTTGCACAGTGGAGCGCGCTATGCGAGTGACCGACAGAGAGTCGGCAACAGAGTGCATTCAGGAGAATATGACACTGCGAAAGATTGCGCGTCATTGCGTAGAAGAGACCGACGGTCTGTTCATTACGCTGCCCGAAGACGATATTCTGTATCAGCAAACCTTTGTAGATGCGTGCCGAAATGCAGGTATTCGCGCTGATATTATTGCCCTCGAAAGAGGCCATCCGATTGGAACCGGCAGTCAACCCAACGCTGATTGGTGCGGTTAGAGTGCCGGATGCCTCGATAGATCCATTCAGATTGACTGCTGCCAACGTGCTCGATGCACGTTTGCATAGCGCAACTGTGCTCACCTATCACGAGGTAACACGACTCATCATCAACAATGGCAGAGTGGAAGGTGTCGTGATGCGCGACAACATCACAGGCGAAATGCGGGAAGCCCACGCCCAACTTACGATCAATGCTGCAGGCATCTGGGGGCACTTGATTGCTGAAATGGCCGATGTTCCATTGAATATGTTCCCCGCAAAAGGCTCATTACTCATCTTCGGACACCGTGTCAATCAGATGGTTATCAACCGATGTCGCAAGCCGGCCAATGCCGATATTCTCGTTCCCGACGATGCAGTTTGCGTGATTGGAACGACCAGTGACCGCGTCTCCTACGACGTTATAGACCATCTGAAGGTTACTCCTGAAGAAGTAGATATATTGATTAGCGAAGGCGAAAAACTTGCACCGGCGCTTGCAACGACCCGAATTCTGCGGGCTTATGCCGGTGTTCGTCCGCTTGTTGCTGCCGACAACGACCCCTCCGGGCGTAATATCAGCCGAGGTATCGTGTTGCTTGACCACGAAAAACGCGACGGATTAGGCGGCTTCATCACGATAACGGGCGGCAAGATGATGACTTACAGGCTCATGGCAGAGCTTGCAACCGACCTCGCATGCAAGAAGTTGGGAGTCAACAAGACCTGCGAAACCGCAGAAAAGCCATTACCCGGCTCGGAAGAAAAATGCTCAAAGAAAGGTCTTTCGACAGAACAGCTCGCCGAAGAGGGGCGTCATGGCACGCTGACATCGCTCATCCCGGCCGATACAATCATGGATAAGGCATTGGTTTGTGAATGCGAAGAGGTGAGCGTTGGCGAGATGAAGTATGCTGTCGACAAGCTTCATGTGAAGAATCTCATTAATATGCGCCGTCGCACTCGCGTCAGTATGGGTACCTGTCAGGGCACACTTTGCGCCTGTCGTGCCGCATGTGTGCTCTGCAATCTTACCCAAACAGATGCCAAGAAAAGCCAGGCTGACCTTGCTTCTGTAATGGCTGAGCGCTGGAAAGGCATGCGCCCGGTGGCAGGGGAGATACTTTGGAAGGAGTCACAACTCATGTCTATGGTCTACGAAGGACTCTGCGGACTGAACCAGAGGACTGGAAAAGGAAAGGAGATTGCAAGATGAAATTCGATACAATAATAATAGGTGGCGGTCTTAGTGGATTGACTTGTGCCGCCATGCTCGTCAAAAGCGGTCATAAAGTGGGGCTTGTGACGGCCGGACAAAGTACTTTGCACTTCAATTCCGGCTCATTTGAACTGTTAGGATGCTACAAGGGAGGCTGTAGAGAAGCCTTTTGGAAGCGATAAAGCAATTAGATGAGGGCCACCCCTACCGCAAAAATCAAGGGCGAAAAGCTTGAAACCTATATCGAAGAAGCCGAGAATCTGCTTGCAGAAGCAGGCTTGAAAACTGAAAAGGGAACAAGGAAAGAACCATCTTCGCCTATCTCTATCAGCACGACACAACCTGCATGGCTCACCTCGAAAACCTTCTTAGCCTTGAAACTGCAGAGGAATTGAAGGGCAAGAAGCTGCTCTTAGCCAATATAGAAGGCTTTTTAGACTGGCCCGTCCCCTATCTTTCAGACAGCTTGCAGACGATGGGAGCCAACGTGAAAAGAAGCCACTTTCACCACCAAGGAATTAGAGTTCGCCCGTGAAAAGTCCTACAGAGATGCGTGCCACCAACATCGCCAAATATCTCCAGTAAGCCACAGCATGCGACCGATGTTGCCGCGAAATCAACCGCATTGCCACCGACTTCGATGCGGTTTTGTTGCCTGCTGTGCTGGGACTGACCAGTGATGATGCGGTCAAATTGCTGCGCAAATCCATTCATACGCCTATAGAATTCGTGGCAACCATGCCTCCTTCGGTACCCGGTATATATATCCAGAACAAGCTACGTGCTTTCATTCAAGAGCAGGGAGCAGTGATTTTGAACAGCGACACGGTAGAACAATGGCATTTTTGAAGACGGCAGACTCACGGCCATCACAACCGAGAAGTTAGAAGAAACACGCCTTACGGCCGACCAATATGTATTGGCACAGGCTCATTTATCAGCGGGGGACTCGTTTCCAACTATCTCAAGGTGAGCGAACCTGTCTTCAATCTTGACGTAGAAGCTACTGAAAACCGCGAACAGTGGACATCAGAATATCTCTTCGATGAACAGCAATATATGGCGTTTGGCGTAAAGACCGACGATGATTTCCACACGATAAAAGACGGAAAGACCATAGAAAATCTCTTTGCCATTGGCTCTGTTTTGAGCGGTAACAACAGCATCAAGCAAAGCCAACGGCACGAGAGTATCCATGCTCACGGCTATCGCTGTGGCACACCATATCTAAATAAATAACACTATGCAAGCCAGAGTACAAGCAAAAATATCAGCCAACATGAATTGGAACAATGTATGAAATGTTCCATTTGCACGGTATATTGCCCTGTTTCGGCTGTCGAACCGAAATATCCCGGGCCGAAACATGCGGGCAGACCTTATGCGTTACCGCATGAAAGACGCTGATTTCTTCAATGAGAACCTGAAGATGTGTCTCAATTGCAAGCGCTGTGAGGTTGCCTCGTCCAAATGGAGTGAAGATTGGAGACATCATCCAAGAGGCCCGCATCAAATACAGTACGCATAGTCCTTCACTGCGTGATCGCATGCTTGCCAACACAGATTTCGTCGGAACAATGGCCACTATGGTGGCTCCGGTGGTGAATTTCTCATTGGGATTGAAGCCTGCAAAGATGGTTCTTCATTCGGTAATGGGCGTTGACAAGCACCGAACTTTCCCCGCATACAGCAGTCAGAAGTTTGAAACCTGGTTCAAGAAAGAAGCTGCCGACAAGCAGAAAGCATTCTCAAAGTTTGTGAGTTACTTCCACGGTTGCTATGTCAGCTACAACTATCCACAGCTCGGCGAAAGGACTTGGTGAAAGATATTAAACGCCTGCGGATACGGCGTTCATCTGCTTGAAAGGAGAAATGTTGCGGCGTTGCACTTTGATTGCCAACGGCCTTTCCAAACAGGCAAAGCGGCAAGGAGAGGTTAATATGAAGGCCATGCGGCAATCTATCAAGAACAACGATGAAGCCATCTGTGACGACCAGTTCAACCTGTACGTTCACCATGCGTGACGAATATAAGCACCTCCTTGAGATTGACAACGAAGACGTGAGAAGCAGTCTGATGCTGGCAACTCGCTTCCTTACAATCTCATCAGCAAGGGAAGATACGTCTCTCCTTTAGAAAGGACTTTCAAAAGAGGGTTGCTTATCACACAGCATGCCACATGGAGCGCATGGGATGGGTCATCTACAGCACTGAACTGCTGAAAATGATTCCAGGACTCGACCTGATCATGCTCGAAAGTCAGTGCTGCGGAATAGCCGGAACCTATGGTTTCAAGAAAGAAAACTACGAGCGTTCGCAGAAGATTGCGAGAGTCTGTTCGACAACATCAATAAAGTTGCTCCCGATTGTGTTTCTACCGACTGCGAAACTTGCAAGTGGCAGATTGAGATGTCAACCCAATACAAGGTCATTAACCCAATCTCTCTCATTGCCGAAGCCCTTGATGTAGAGGCCACTCAACAGCTCAATGCCTGAAAACCATGGCCTTCTACAAGTTCCTTACGCCGTCAATCACCCCACAAGGGTATAAGTGTGCAACCTCATCAGGCAGGCATTGTCAGCGAATTTATATCTCATTGAATTTCAACGGCTTACATCATACATTTCAACTTGCATCAAATGACGCTGTGATTTGCGTCAAATGACGGGGTAAAATGCGTCAAATCAGCGGCTCATCTGCGTCAAATCAGAAGCTCAAATGCGTCAAATCAGGAAACCACTGAATTTGAGTTCATACCTCGTTGATTATCAAACAATTAGAGACAAGCATACAGTTATCATGAAGAATAACGTATTCTGCGAATTAAAATGAGGTGACAAGCTGTAGAACTTGCCACCTCATTTCTCTTGACAGCCTGCATCTGAGCAGTGAATATGCTTAGAATTGGTTCTCAACAATATCACTCAGCACGTCTTTTATATCAAGACCCTGCAGCGCGAACCTGTTGGGGAATGAAGCTCGTGGCAGTCATTCCGGGAGTGGTGTTGATTTCAAGCATGTTGACAACATCGTTTCCTTCAGCATCCTTTGAAATGATATAGTCGATGCGGATGATGCCATTGGCATGCAGGATATCGTAAATACGACTGGTTTCGGCAGCCACTTTAGCCGCTGTTTCCTTGCTGAGGCGGGCCGAGTAATCTCTTGAACCCGTCCATTATACTTGGCATCGTAGTCGAAGAACCTCATTCTTTGTCACCACTTCTGTTGCAGGAAGCACCACTTCCTTATCGTGGGTCTTATAGATACCCCTGTGAGATTTCAACACCATCAAGGTAGCCTTCTATCATCACTTCATTGCTTTCCATGAACGCAACGCGCAAAGCGGAGCCAATTGGTCGGCATTCTTCACCTTTGAAACCCCGAAACCTGCCGTCAGCAGAAGGTTTTTACAAGCAAGGCATGCCCAATCGCTTTTTCAATCTGCTCCTCATCATAGTCTTCTCACGGCGAAGCAGGATGCTGTCTGCCACGCGAACTCCGAAACCACGCAGGTAGTTGTTGAGCACATACTTATCAAATGTCATGGCTTGACCAACACTCCGCTCGTTGAATAAGGCAGATGAATGAGGTCGAAATATCCCTGCATGACGCCATTCTCACCAGGTTGTCCGTGGATGGTGATGTAGGCATAATCAAAGAAGACCGTTTTTCCCGTTATGCTTGAACGAGAAGTCGTTCTTGTCAATGGCTGCCGTGGCACCATCACTAAAAAAGTTGACATGCCAGTCAGTTCCTTTCACATCAACGATATAGACATTGTATTTCTCCTTGTCGAAAAAGGAATAAAGTCCCCGTGCAGAGCGCAAGGAAACGTCGTGTTCCGATGAATCGCCACCGCAAACGATAGCTATGTTTCTCCCTTAAATTTTTCCATAATTTATATTGATTACCTATTATTCAGCAAATGTGTCCTGTGTAGTTCCGCTGATATAACCACGCCATTTTTGCAATGAGTTGACTGAAATCATCGGGCCATTCGAGTCGAAAATCCATCTGACGGCCTGTTGAGGGATGGACAAAACCCAAGGTCTGGCATGCAAGGCCTGGCGTGAGCAGAGCTTGAAGCAGTTCTGAATGAATGCTTTATAAGTGCTGCTGCGTTGTCCGCGCACTACCCTGTTCGCCTCCATATGTGGCATCTGCAAAGAGCGGATGACCGATATGCTTCATATGTGCACGTATCTGATGCGTGCGACCTGTCTCAAGTATGCACTCCACGAGCGTTGTATAGCCAAAGCGTTCGATAACGCGATAGTGGGTAACTGCATTCTTTCCGATGCCACTGTCGGGCGAAAAAGACTTTCATGCGCAGTCTGTTCTTGGGGGTCACGGGCTATGTTTCCCTCGATCGTTCCCTCGTCGTCAATGGGTTTCCCCATACCAAGGCGTTGCTAACTACGGTGAGTTGACTTGTTGAAAAACTGTTTTCAAGTGCTGACTTGGCATCAGCAGTCTTGGCAACGACAAGGAGTCCGCTTGTATCTTTATCGATACGGTGAACCAACCCGACCTCAGGATCGTTGGCATCAAAAGCTTTCCAAATCTTTCAAATGCCATGCCACAGCATTGATAAGCGTGCCCGTGAAATTGCCTGCACCGGGATGTACCACCTACCGGCCTGCTTGTTGATAACCATGAGAGCGTCGTCTTCATAGATGATATCAAGCGGAATATCTTCTGCAACGATACTTGTGTCGTGCTTAGGACGATCGAGCATCAGCGTGATAACATCTCCCGGCGTACCTGAAGTTGCTCTTTACGGGCTTATCATTCACGTGAATGAAGCCCGAATCGGCTACCTGCTGGATGCGATTACGGCTCTGATAAGGTTCTTCTCGGCCAGAAACTTGTCAATGCGCACGGGAGTCTGCCCCATGTCCACCTCAACTTTCCAGTGTTCAAAGAGTTGTTGTTCATCCGTTTCGAGGTCTTCTATGTCGTAATTCAGCACTTCTGCCATATCAATTCCTTTCAATAGACTTTTTCTCATTCACTGCTGCTATGCCCTTGGCAGGTTCTTTTTGCATCGGGTCCTGACACCACTTCAAATTCGTCTACATCTCCTTTATCCTCCGGAGTGTCTTCTACCGCAGGATCAACATAGTCAATGGAGTCATCGGCACTGCGCATGCCATTGCCCTACATGTATGACAAGTGCGGCCTCAACTGACACTTTATCGCCCGCAACAACATGCCTGCCATTGACCAAAATGCCATAGACCCAGTCTCTTTCTCCGGGAATATACTGCGGAGTTTCAAGATGAAAGCCCATTGCTGTAAGCTTAGCCATGGCCTCACGAAGCGAGCAGTTGTCAATGACATCAGGGATAGTCATGGTGGGAGAATGCGGAGAATTGATCGTCACATCAATGATATGACCCGACTTCACGTTCTCCCGGGACAAGAGATTGCTCAAGAATGCAATCTGCAGGAAGGCTTTTCACATAGCCGGTATCAACGACTTGGAGTTCAAGACCAAGGCTGTTAAGAATATGTTCAGCATCAGCGAGCTGCTTATGTCTGAGATTTGGAATGGGAATAGACTCTCCGTGATGCGTATAAAGATCAAGTCCGAACTTCACTCCAAGGCAAAGTAAAGACCACTACGGCAGCCATGGCAATGAGGTTTTTCCATAGATACCAGCTCTTGAATTTATTCAGGAAATCCGACGACTTCATCTTGATTACGTTGTTTTCTTATGCTGCAAAGGTAAGATAATCCCCTTGAAATACAAAATAAAAAACACAAAAAGCAGCAAGGAACAGACTTCCTTGCTGCTTTTTGCTGCCTTCTTTACGTTCTACAACGGATTATTTTCCGTGGTTTTCATCAGAGACAGTTAACTTCTTTCGACCGTGGGCACGACGTGATGCCAATCACGACGACCATTCTTCGTTGCCATTCTTTCACGGAAAGCCATGCTTGTTTACACGACGACGGTTGTGAGGCTGAAATGTTCTTTTTCATTTTCTTACTTATTTATTTTTGTTATTAATTCGCTGATAATGCCCTGTGTGGAATCCTAATCTGTAACGTACAACACTCCCACTTTGGGCTGCAAAATTACTCATAATTTTTCGAATTACCAAAGAATTAAATGAATTTTCAGTAACGATTTGATGTTTTTTTATAAAAATATAGTAACTTTGCAAGCGTTAAATTCAGTACTTCTGGATTTTGCATTTCAAACGAGATAACAATAAACATTCAATGATATAACAATGATTAATTCACGAAATTAAAATCGGAACTTGCATCCGAATGGATGGTGGCATTTGAAGTGCATCGATTTCCAGCACCGTAAGCCAGGAAAAGGCAACACTGTAATGAACACCAAGCTTAAGAATGTTGCCGATGGTCGTGTACTTGAGCGTACATTCCAGGTGGGTTTCAAGCTTGATGACGTTCGCGTGGAGCATCGTCCTACCAGTATCTCTACGAAGATCCTACTGGATACATCTTCATGAACCAGGAAACTTTCGAGCAGATTCAATCAACAAACGGGAGCAGATAACAGGTGTGGAATTTCATGAAAGAAGGTGACATCGTTGACGTTGTTACCGACACTACAGACGGTACAATCCTGTCTGCTAGAGATGCCGGTGAAGACCATCTTAAAGGTCGTTCACAGTGAACCTGGCATCAAAGGCAACACAGCAACCAATGCAACAAAAGCCTGCGACATTAGAGAGTGGCGTTGAAATTCGCGTGCCTCTCTTTATCAATGAGGGCGAGACTATCCAGGTAGATACCCGTGACGGCAGCTATCTTGGTCGCATTTCAGAATAGAACAACAAGAGTTTATCCCAAGTCTATCCACGTGATATTCGTGGGTAGGGCTTTTTCATTTCCATTAAATCGTCCCTTACTAGAAATACTCTGTCATTGTTCCTGCATTCAACCGACCCGATGAAGTGGCCGAACTTTTTAGAGAGTCTCACCGTGCAATCACTCACTGATTTCGAGGTGATTATCGTGGAAAGACGGTTCAAAAGAGCCATGCGAAACAGTGTGCAAGCAATACGAAAAGCAGCTTGACATCAAGTATTTCATGAAAGAAAACAGTGGCCCGGGACAGAGTAGAAACTACGGGGCAGCACGTTCTGAAGGCGAATATCTATTGATTCTCGATAGCGATGTGGTGCTTCCTGCGGGCTATATAGCCGCCATTGATGAGGAATTGCAACGCGAACCGGCCGATGCTTTCGGCGGTCGGACCGAGCACATGAGTCGTTTACCGACACACAGAAGGCCATATCCTACTCCATGACAAGTTTCTTTCACGACGGGAGGTATACGCGGTGGCAAGAAGAAACTCGACAAATTCTATCCCCGTTCGTTCAATATGGGCATCCGTCGTGACGTATATGAACGTCTTGGAGGCTTCAGCAAGATGCGTTTCGGCGAAGATATTGATTTCAGTATCCGCATATTCAAGGCAGGATGTTCATGCAGATTGTTCCCCAAAGCATGGGTATGGCACAAGCGACGCACCGACTTTCGCAAGTTCTGGAGACAGGTGTACAACAGTGGTATCGCCCGTATTAACCTCTATAAAAAATATCCCGAGTCTGAAACTCGTGCACTTACTCCCATGGTGTTTACCGTGGGCTGCGCTTTATTAGCATTCTTATTCCTATTGGGCATTCTGTTATTCTTCATTCTGCCGTCCGGCATGATGCAAGCCGTGGGACTCGGTCTTTCCATTCTTGCCCTTCAGCCACTCATTCTCTATGGTTTTCTCATCTTTGCTGATGCCACTTCAAAAAACCACAATGCCAAGATTGGTTTGCTTAGTGGCATCTGCTTCATTCAACTCATCGGCTATGGCTGCGGTTTCATTGAAGCCTGGTGGAAACGCTGCGTGAAAGACAAGGACGAATTCAGCGCTTATCAAAGCAACTTCTATAAGTAAGCGCCTATCCTACCCCCTCCAAGGAGGAGAATTACCATACAAAGCTCTGCCTACAGCAATGTATTCTACATTTAATATGGCAGAGAATAATAAATGAAATAACCATGGAAGCAGAATTGAACAACACTTATAAGAGTATCGTTCATTGGGCAGAAGAAGATCGACCGCGTGAGAAATTAGAGCGACTTGGGCCTTCTGCCTTGAGCAACGCAGAGCTTTTAGGAATTCTTATCGGTAGCGGGACACCGAATGAGGTGCAGTTGACCTGATGAAACGCATCATGATGGACTGCAACAACAACCCTGAATACACTTGGAAAGCTAAGCATCCGGCAGTTGGAACAATATAAAAGGTGTGGGACCGGCAAAGGCTATAACCATCCTCGCGGCCTGCGAATTAGGGAAGCGGAGAGCCATGGAAAAAGGCAGAAGAACGCCAGTCTATCGACTCTTCGAAAGCCATTTACGAGTATCTCCACCCACGAATGCAGGACTTGGATGTAGAAGAAGCCTGGGTGATGCTGCTCAACCAGCACTACAAACTCATTAAAGCACTGCGCATCAGTCATGGAGGAATCAGTGAAACAGCTGTCGATGTGCGCATCATTCTGAAAGAAGCTTTTGCTCTGTAATGCCACAGTTTTAGCCTAGCTCATAATCATCCGAGCAACCATGCACAACCCAGTGGTCCCGATGACCAACTCACACAGCGCGTAAAAAGCCTGCGAAGCTCTCCGCATCTACTTTCTCGACCACGTCATCATTACAGATGGCACCTATTATTCATATCATGACAGTGGAAGACTATAACTTTTTCAATACTCCAAAAACAAAGGAATATATCTTTTCGAGTTAGTTATTGTTTGATAAAACGGACGATATCTTCCAGCACCTCGGGAGAAATGGTTTCTTCTATCGTACGATATTCGACACATTTCCCGTCGTACAATGCTGGAAAAAGATGATTAAGAGCCGGATATTCCTTAACGAAATTCTTTCGGATTCTCAGTCAGATGAGCCTTAATTCCAATAAGGTTAAGCGATGAAAATCACCTGAACATCACGCTCCCCATTTATGGCCATGACAGGACAAAGCGCTTTTGATATATCGCCGGACGGGTCATAATCCATAGAAGAAATTCAGCCAAGGAGACTTCTTCATATAGGCATTCACACGGTATTGCAAGGTAGACAATCGCATCGGTTGTCCCGAGAGTTCCAACAATCTGTTGGCCTGTGCCGTGAGTGCAGTATCACCTCGCACTCCAATTCCAGCCATACTGATGATAAAGTCAACTTTTCCTTTCGCACCAAGCATGAAGGCTATCGAGCCACCTTCACTATGTCCGAGCACACCTACTTTGCTGAAGCATTTTTAATGCTGTGTAGAAATTCAATGCCACTTGCAGCATCCCGCGCGAAATCAGCTGTCGTTGCATGCTTCACATCGCCCCCTGTTGACTTGCCAAAGCCACGATCATCGTAGCGCAAAGAGGCCACACCATGCCGTGCTAAATAATCGGCTATCACGAGAAATAGGCTATGTCCGAAGATTTCCTCATCGCGGTTTTCCTGTCCGCTGCCTGTAACCATCAACACAACAGGCGTTTTTCCTTTCTTGTAATCTGTTGGATACGAAAGTGTTCCGACAAGCGTTGCCTTATCGGTTGCATTTGTAAACGTCACTTCTTCTGTCTTATAAGGAAACGGTTCCACTGGATTTTGCGGACGCTTCAACTTTTCTTCGCCACGCTTCAACGTTAATGGAAACGCCAACCCCTGCGTAAACGTTCCGACAATCTCGTCACCTTTCAACCTGCCTTGATAGCTGAGACCCAACTGTTCAAGACTGACACTGATAGAATCTGCCGAGCAATAATCGCTCTTTACAGGTATATTCATGGCGCCTTGGTCTGGACTGTCGAGCGAACACACCACATTTCCCTGTAGCTCATGCGCCACATGCAGCACGATTGTCAATGTTTGCGGGCCAACATTCAGCTTGCCTGTCCACACACCATCCATGGCATGCTGGGCTGAAACGCCAAAGCCATGAACACAAAAAGCAAAAGAAAAAAATTGTTTTTTCATCTTAGCAAAAAGTTTAATCGTTAGGAAATAACACCGAAAACATCAGAAATCATTCTGAACATCAACAGTCAAAGAACAATCATTAACGCTCCACGAACAGACTTCAAAGGTTCAAACAGAGAAAAGTCAGAACTTTAGATTCGCCCTCACATATTCACCCAAAAACAGATGTTCTCCATCGAAAACGGCATATGTGAACTGCCAAATCCAGTCGCCAAGTATCAGCATGCGCGTGCTTTTATCAATGGGCAGGTCGAGTTCTATGTGGCGATGTCCGAAGAAAATAATCAATATTCGGATGAGAGCGCTTGTAGTCGCGAGCGAACCTCACGAGAAATTCCTTGTCTTCTCCCATGAAAGGAACTTCCTTTCCGTCTGCTCTCTTCAGCCGACTATGCTTGGCCCAGTTCAGTCCTAAAGCCATTCCCCAGCGTGGATGAACGAAGTTCAGCAGGCGCTGGCACGTGTAGTTATGAAACAGTTTACGTAAGATTTTGAACTTATTGTCGGGATCTCCCAACCCATCTCCATGCGCCAAGAAGAACACCTTGCCATAGATTTCGGTCGTCACAGGTGCTTTATGCACGATAACTCCACACTCTTCTTCCAGATAACCATACGTCCACAAGTCGTGATTACCCGCAAAGAAATGCACTTCCATCGCCGTTATCAGTCAGCTCGCTTTAAGCTTTCCCAAGAAGCGGGAATAGCCTTTCGGCACCACATAACGATACTCATTCCAGAAATCAAACATATCTCGAGCAGATAAACTGCCGAAGCCTTTTCCTTGATACTGTCGAAAGCGCAGCAATCGCCGCTCCTGCGTGCGGCCATGAGGTATTGCCAACGAGCCCAAATGGGCGTCACTCAAGAAATAAACGTTTTTACCCATTTAATCAAATCCAAGTTCTACACGTGCTTCTTCGGTCATCATGCTCTGGTCCCATGCGGGTTCGAACACCAAATTCACATTGGTTGAAACCACACCTTCACGCTGTCAACCTTCGTACGCACGTCTTCCAAAATGAAATCTGCTGCCGGACAATTCGGTGCAGTGAATGTCATGTCAAAGGTCAACGCAGCCGTCTTCCTTCACATCTATCTTGTAGATCGTGCCCCAAATCCCAGATGTTCACGGGGATTTCGGGTCATAAACAGTTTTCAGTACATCGACAATACGTTCTTCTATACGTGTTTTTCTCTTCCGTGTCATATTCCTATATTTATATTGCAAAGATAACAAATAAAATGAAACAAACGGATTTCACTTATATAAAAATAGGAAATAAAGGACAAGACGTGAGGAGATAAGGCGGTATTTCATGCCCAGAACAAACGCCAACAAATAGGAGAAACTATTTGCCTCTCCTTTTTGGAATGAAAAAGTCAGGATTAGGCGACATTTCGCCCACAAAGTAAACCACAAAAATAAAAAGAAGAGACTAAAAAGCCTCTCTTCTTAACATGATGAGTCGGGATTGAGCGACATTTCGCACTACAAAAGTAAACCTCAAAGAAATAAAAAGAGAGACTAAAAAGCCCTCTTCTTAACATGATGAGTCGGGATTGAGGCGACATTTCGCACACTAAAAAGTAAACCCACAGAAAATAGAGAGAGACTAAAAAGCTCTCTTCTTAACATGATGAGTCGGGATTAGGCGACATTTCGCCCACAAAAGTAAACCCACAAAAATAAAAAGAGAGACTAAAAAGCTCTCTTCTTAACATGATGAGTCGGGATTAGGCGACATTTCGCCCACAAAGTAAACCTACAGAGAATAAAAAGAGAGACTAAAAAGCCTCTCTTCTTAACATGATGAGTCAGGGATTAGGCGACATTTCGCCCTAAAAATAAACCCACAGAAAAATAGAGAGAGACTAAATGCCTCTCTTCTTAACATGATGAGTCGGGATTAGGCGACTGAGACGCCCGACCCCTACGTCCCGAACGTGAGTGCGCTATAACTGCGCTAAATCCCGAAACATTGCGTTTTGCATCTGCAAAGGTACACAAATTTCTGTAATTACTCCATTTTTGATAGAAAAATTTGCCAGTATACAGAAAAAGACTACCTTTGCAAACGCAAAATCAAGAAGTAAAAGATGCCATAGCTCAGTTGGTAGAGCAAAGGACTGAAAATCCTTGTGTCCCCGGTTCGATTCCTGGTGGTACCACTTCCTCCTTTCATTAAGCCGTTTGTTCTCTTCGGAGGCGAGCGGCTTTCTTGCTTTATATGCCTGTAGTTAAGGGGCTGTTGCCTTACAACGATTTCGCATACCACACATAACCATTCCATTTCCAAACTTAACTGGTAAGACGTTTCAAGCCATATTGCTTTTGTATCACGCCCCGCTTCTGCCTTAAACACCACAGTTATTTCCTCTTGTTTTTTGTAAAGATTATTGCCCGATTTTACCCCTTGGAATCTTACCAAATAGAAAAATAAAGCAGAAAAACAGAGTTATTTCTCGATTTCAAGGTACCCTGAACCGCAACTTCATTCATCATACGCTGCAATATGCGTCAAAACACAGTGCTTTTTGAGGTCAAAACACGAGACAATCTGAAGCTAATCATGATGTAATTTGACGTAAATCACAATGCGTTTTGGCGTTTTTCATTGTCCATTTTCCGTCTCAAAGTAAAGCAAATTACTGATTACCAATCTTTTACAAACTGTCAAAAATACAGCGCGTATTTACGTCCACTTATTTTATATTTTCAAGCAAGGCCCTTCCTGAAGAGGGTTTGTAAAAGAAAATACTAATACCCGCCCGCCCTCCCCAAGGGAGGAGAGCTAACAGGGACCTCCCCAGCCCCTCACAGGAGGAGAGATAACTGGGAACCTCCCCCAGCCCTCCAAGGAGGAGAGATAACGAGGAACCTCCCCCTACCCCTCACAGGAGGAGAGATAACGAACCTCCCCTACCCCTCCCAAGGAGGAGAGATAACTGCAAGGAAATTGGTTATAACTCACTTCGTAATTATGAATTATACATTGTGAATTATGAATTAAATACAATTCACACTGCACATTCAACATTAAAAATTATGCATTATGGATTGTGAATTATGAATAACTTAAAACAGTTCGGGCAATTCATACAGCTTGATGCCGTTACTACCTTTTATTAATATATAGCAGTTTTTCAGGGGCAATGGGCAGCGATTTCAGCCTTAACTTCATCACATTCCTGAACTTTCGGAAGTTGGTATGGGCTCTTTCAAACTCTTCTCCGACAAGCCACACCTCTTGAAAACCGTCGGCTTGGAAGCTTATCCACTAATTTCTGATGCTCCAACTCAGACACTTCGCCTAATTCACGCATGTCTCCAAGAATGGCCATTTTATGTTCCACATTCATCAACTTGAAGTTTTCAATGGCGGCAGCCATGCTCGATGGGTTTGCATTATAGGCGTCGACAATCAACTTATTCTTGGCCGTCACCTCCAATTGACTGCGGTTGTTGGCCGGCACATAGCTTTCGAGCGCATGGTTTATCTGTTCGGGTGTCACGCCGAAATGCAGACCTATGGTAATGGCTGCAAGCATATTGTCGATGTTGTGGCTCCAATCAAGTGGCTTTCCACCTCATACGTGCGTGCTTTGGACTCTGTTGTAGAGAGGTCTGTCCATGAGAAATGAAGGAAAGGAGCACAATCTATGACCTCACCCCGCACGTTGGCATCATCACTCTGACCATAAGTGATGATGCGATTCATCTCACGTTGGCGTGCCATATCCACAAGATCGGCATTGCTTTCGTTGAGAAACAGCAGGCAATCATGGGCTTTCAGATAGTCATAGAGTTCGCCTTTGGTTTGCTTTACGCCTTCAAAGCTGCCGAAACCCAGCAGATGTGCACGGCCAACATTCGTTATCAGGCCACACGTCGGCTCTGCATAAGTGACGAGTTTCTCTATATCTCCGGGATGACTTGCACCCATTTCGACCACTGCTATCTCATGCGTTGCATTGAGCCGGAACAGCGTTTTGGGCACACCCACATCGTTGTTGAAGTTTCCCTCAGTATGCATCACATTGTAACGCTCTGGCAAGAACAGCCGAAACAAAGCCTCGGTGGTGGTCTTTCCATTGGTTCCCGTGATGCCAATGACAGGGATATTGAACCGACGGCGATGCTCTCGGGCGAGCTTTCTTGAATGTTGTCAAGCAGTCGTCTACAAGTATCAAGCGCTCGTTATCAGCCTCGGCAAATGCAGGTTCGTCAATAATGGCGTAGGCACAGCCCTTATCTAACGCAGTCTTGGCAAACTTGTTGACCGTCAAACGAAGCACCTTTCAGTGCAGAAAAATACTGTCTTTGGGACAGTTTCGACTATCAGTAGTGATGCTGGGGATGCTGGTAGAGGTCATAAAGTTGTTTTTATATCCATAGAATTGATGAATGTTGTGTTGCAAAGTTACATTTTTCTGTTATGACCCTAATATATAATGTTAACGTTTTTGCGGTTGAGACCGTGATTTAATTTGCATTATCAAGCAAAAATATAATAACTTTGCAGAGTATGAAACCGATAGATTATACCATCAATGTAAGAGGCAGACTGATAGACCTCGGCAGCCCGAAAGTCATGGGAATCCTCAACTGTACGCCCGACAGTTTCTATGCAGGCAGCCGCAAACAAACCGAACATGAGATTGCAGAACGGGCCAATCAGATTATCAGTGAGGGCGGAACGATGATTGATGTTGGTGCTTTCTCAACGCGTCCCGGTGCCCAGGAAGTGAGTGAAGAAGAGGAAATGACACGGTTGAAAGCTGCATTGAAAACGGTGAGAAGCGTGCAACGCGATGCCATTGTCTCTGTCGACACCTACCGACCTGCCGTGGCCCGCCGTTGTATTGAAGACTGGGGAGCCGACATCATCAATGATGTGAGCGAGGGAGGTATTACTGGTATCGTCAACACGCCTATCCATGAAGCCGAATATGTTTGATGTGGTGGGAGAACTGAAGGTGCCTCACATACTGATGTCAGTGAAATCCAATCTTCACGACATGATGATTGCCTTTGCTGATGAGGTGCAACAACTGCGCGACCGCGGTGCAAAAGACATCATCCTTGACCCTGGTTTCGGCTTCGGAAAGACGCTGAACAGAACTATGAGATATACAATGGCATGGAACAATTAGCCGCTTTGCATCTTCCCTTGTTAGTAGGTATCTCACGAAAGACCATGATCTCAGCAAGCTCGTGGGAGGCGATCCGTCGACAGCCTTGAACGGAACGACCGTGCTGAACACTGCAGCTTTGCTCAAAGGTGCAGGCATTCTGCGCGTTCATGATGTGCGCGAAGCAGTGGAAGCCGTGCAGATTGTCTCAGCCATTCAATCGGGCTTGATTGCTGAAAAGGCTAAACCGATGCTCCATATAAAATATAATTCACTTTCAAACCCCTCATTCACATTATAAATTATAAATTAGATACAATTCAACATCAGTCATTCAACATTAAACACTACATATAATTCCACTTTCAACACTTCTCATTCAACATTCATATGATGCCTTTTGACTTCGGAATAAAAGATGTAATCGACATCTTTCTGGTTGCTCTTATCCTCTATTATCTCTATCGTTTAATGAAAGAGAGCCGCTCGCTCAACATCTTTATCGGTGTGATGGTGTTTGTTCTTGTATGGCTTTTTCGTGAGCCAGGTACTTGAAATGCGACTCTTAGGCTCTATTCTTGACAAGTTGGTTGGCGTTGGGAGCCATAGCCTTGATTGTGCTTTTTCAGGAAGAAATCCGTCGTTTTCTCTATTCTCTTGGTGCACATCAGCGCATCAAACAGTTCAGCAGGTTCTTCGGCCAGCGTCGGGATGAGAAGAACCGCGAGGCTACTCGCCAGATGATTATGCCCGATAGCAGTGGCCTGTATGGTATGGCGAAGGCAAAAAGTCGGTGCATTGATCGTCATCGAACGCAGTGCCCCACTCGATGATATCGTGGAAACCGGAGACACCATTGATGCCAACATCAACCAGCGTCTCATTGAAAACATCTTCTTCAAAAACTCTCCTTTGCACGACGGAGCAATGATAATATCCCGCAAACGCATTAAAGCTGCAGGCTGTATCCTGCCAGTAAGCCACAACCTTGATATTCCCAAGGAACTTTAGGTTTGCGTCATCGTGCGGCCATGGGTATCAGCCAAGACAGTGACGCTGTAGCCATTGTGGTGAGCGAAGAGACCGGACGTATCAGCGTTGCCATTAGGGGGTCGGTTCCACCTTCGACTCTGGCAGAAGAACTCGAAAAGCATGCCCTACGAGCGAAATAGAGCTGATCTTTTAGCGTTTTTAGCTACTAACCCGCATTATTTCAATAATTTTTGCTATTTTTGCAAAGTAGAAATGACAATTTAATGAATTGAAATAACTCAAAACACCTATTGAAAATACAGTAAACTATGGATTTATTACAGCAAATTATTGTACGTGCGAAGGCGCATAAGCAGCGTATCGTGCTCCCGGAAGCAGAGGAGGAGCGCACTCTGAAGGCTGCTGACAAAGTATTGTCTGACGATATTGCTGACCTCATCTTGATTGGTAATCCTACCCATATCAAGGAACTGGCCACACAGTGGAACCTTAAGAACATCGACAAGGCTACGATTATCGACCCCCAGAACAATCCGAAGAGCAGGAATATGCCGAGAAACTCGCCGAACTTCGTAAGAAGAAGGCATGACAATAGAGACAAGCTCGCGAGTTAGTTACCAAGAACAACCTCTACTTGGGACAGTATGATTATCAAGACAGAAGGGCAGATGGACAGATCGGTGGAGCCTTGAGCACTACCGGAGACACGCTCCGTCCTGCGCTTCAGATTATCAAATGCGCTCCCGGTATTACCTGTGTGAGTGGCGGACTGTTGCTCATTACGAAACAAAAAGAATATGGTGAGAATGGCGTTGTAGTCATTGGAGACGTTGCAGTGACTCCCGTTCCCGATGCAGGCCAGTTAGCTCAGATTGCCGTTTGTACTGCAGAGACTGCCAAAAAGCGTAGCAGGTTTTGCAGAACCACGCGTGGCCATGCTGAGTTTTTCGACCAAAGGCAGTGCCTCTCGATGAAGTAGTTGACAAAGGTGGTTGAAGCCACGAAATTGGCCCATGCGCTTGCTCCCGAACCGCAGATTGACGGAGAACTCCAGGCCGATGCAGCCCTTGTTCCAGCTGTTGCGGCAAAGCACCCTGACAGTAAGATTGCAGGCCATGCAAACGTACTCGTTATGCTCCAACCTCGAAGTAGAAACATCGGTTATAAAGCTTGTTCAACGTCTCGGAGATGCTATCGCTATAGGGCCCCTATCCTCGAGGAATTGCCCGTCCCTGTCAACGATCTTAGCTGCGGTTGTTCTGTCGATGACATCTACTATATGGTAGCTATCACCGCCTGTCAAGCGCAGGAAGCTAAAGCTAATGAGCAATGAGAAGTGAGGATTTTAACATTAATCATTCAACAATATTATCATGAAAGTATTAGTATTAAACTGCAGGAAAGCAGTTCCATTAATATAAACTCTACAATATGGACGATGAGTCTGTATTAGCACAAGGCAGTGTTGAGCGTATAGGAATAGACAATGCGTTCATCAAAGTGAAGTTACCAAACGGTGAGAAGAAACAGATCATGGTCGACCTCCCACGCATAAGGAAGGCGTTTCTCTGGTATTCCAATGCCTGCTCGACCCTCGAATTCGGTGCTATCAAGAGCCTCGACGAGATTGATGCCGTAGGACATCGCATCGTGCAGGGCGGCGACAAGTTTAACAAAAAGCGTTATCCTCAAAGCAAGTAGAGGAAGGTATCGAAGAACTTTGCGACCTTGCACCTGTTCATAACGCAGGACATCTGAAGGCATCCGTGCAGTTGATGCCCTCATGCCTACCACTCCGCAGGTTTGTGTCTTTGACAATGCATTCCACAGCACCATGCCCGACTATGCTTATCTCTATGCAGTTCCCTACGAACTCTATGAGAAATACCACGTGCGTCGCTATGGTTTCCACGGCACAAGTCATCGTTATGTCTCCAAACGCGTGTGTGAAATCCTCGGTCTTGATGTCAACAACTCGAAGATTATCACCTGTCATATCGGCAATGGTGCCAGTGTTGCAGCCGTATTGAACGGCAAAGTCATCGACACTTCCATGGGACTTACTCGCTTGCAGGCCTCATGATGGGTACTCGCTGCGGTGATATTGACCCCTCGGCAGTTACTTATCTGATGGAGAAACTCGGCAAGAAGCCACAGGAAATGGCTGACTATCTCAACAAAAAGAGCGGTGTTGTCGGCATCACGGGCATCTCAAGCGATATGCGCGACATTGAGAATGCAGCCTCAGAAGGCAACGAACGCGCACAATTGGCACTGAAAATGTATGACTATCGCATAAAGAAATACATCGGTGCTTATGCTGCTGCACTCGGCGGAGTGGATGCTATTGTCTTCACAGCAGGCGTTGGTGAGAACCAAACCGGCACGAGAGAAAAGGCTTGTGAAGGTCTTGAATTCCTTGGAATCAAGATTGATGTGGCCAAGAATGCCACCATTCGAGGCGAAGAGGCCATTATCTCTACACCCGAAAGTAAGGTGAAAGTCGTTGTCGTTCCCACGGATGAGGAAATCGTGATCGCCCGAGATACGAAAGAACTCGTTGAGAAAGTCAAGTAAACAGAGCCTTTATAACGTAACCATATGCGTAAAGTCCTCTCCTGTTTGAGGAGGGACCTTTCCTTTCATCCTACAGAACAGGTTGTTCCCAGACCGTAAATGTACATGTAAAATACAGCAATCCAATGAACAAGAAGATAGTAACTTTCGGAGAAATCCTTTCGTCTGTCGAAAGAAAAACCACTTCCGACTGCCCCAGGGACATGTTTTTCAATGGCGATTTCGGCGGTTCAGAGGCGAATGCTTGCCGTTTCTTTAGCGGTCATGGGCGACCAAGTGGAGTATGTTACCCGCATTCCCGACAACGCCATAGGGGCATGCTTCGCTGATGCATCTCCGTGAGTTCGGACTTGATGTGAAGCATGTTGTGTTGGGAGGATGACCGACGGCAGCTATTTCTTCGAGTCGGCAGCAGCCATGCGCAATTCAATGGTGGTGTATGATCGCGAGAAACAGTTCCTTCTATACGCTCAAACACGGCGACATCCAGTGGGAACCTATCTTTCAAGATGCCGTTTTGTTTCATTGTTCGGGCATTACATGTGCGATGAGTCAAGACGCACTCAACACCACTTTCGATGCCTTGGAATTGGCCAAGAGCATGGGAGTTGAAATCACTTGCGACATCAACTACCGCAAGAATCTGTGGCGATATCCCGGGGCAGATGCACCGAAGACGCTGCACAGACTCATGGAATACAGTTCATTTTATCTTTGGAGATCAGAACGAATGGAGGTAGGAAGCGGACTGAAACATATTCCTTTCGAAGCTGAAGACGCCTCTTATCAGATTGATAAAGCAGCTTATCTCGACTATTTTCATCAGTTGCAACGCCAGTTCCCGCATTGCAAACGCATGCTGATTGCCCTCCGCAACCAGATAGCTTCAACGCATCACACCCTTACCGGAGTGCTCTTTGCCGAAGGAAAACTCTATCAACCCGCATCTACGACATCAACCCTGGTAGTTGACCCCATGGGATGTGGCGACGCATTCGTGGCCGGTTTCATCCATGCCCGCATGAAATGGCCCGACGACGACCAGCATTGTCTCGACTTTGCCCGTCAGCTTCGGCCTTGAAAAACACCATCATCAGCGACCAGAACCTTGCAAGTGAGGCTGAAATCATTGCCAACATGAGCGCCCAAAGGGGCAGAATAGATCGCTAAACCGCCAAGAACAGTCTCCTATTCACACTTCAAAGCCGAAACCATAGGCATAAAAGAAAAAGCCTGCTTCTCTGTAAATAAAAACCATCAGTTTTTAACATTTCAGGAGTCCACTAAATAGAAATGAAAACGCGTTTTCCATGCTCATGCAAAAGCCATTTTATCGCTTTGACACCCCCGTTTTTCACCCTCTTCTTATGCCATTTCAGCCACATTACAGCGCAAACTGCCTTAGTTCACTGCGTAAAAGTGAATGGAATTACTACGTCTTTTTGACGCAGATGACATTGTAATTTGATGCAAATGACAACATACTTTGACATCAAAAAGCGCATTCATTTCAATCAAGAAAGCTAACATGTTGATGCTCAGCACCTTGCAAAACACCCTCAAAACTCGCGTATTCTGAACCACAATAAATCTTTTTCTGAATTTGCAAAGCTATGGAAAAGCAATTGTAAATATCTTTGAAAAGAATTAACCTATTTTGCGCTTTCCCTTTTCTTACCTCGCAAAAAGAGGAAGGAAAACATAAAGAAAAAGAAAAAATCTTGCATATTCACATGAAAAACTCTATTTGCAGATAAGATGCAGATGAAAAGCAGCATAAATAAAGATAAAAACCATAAGAATATTAAACAAATTGACATGAATATGCTTACCAACAACTACAATCAGCGCAAATTGAACGCTACAGAAAACAACTTACTCAACGTCAACTTCGGTCAGAAACTGTGGTTCATCGTGGCTGCAGTCATTGCTGTCTGTGCGCATGCTAATCTTCTTCAGGTTTGTAAACCCCTCTTATGATGAGGAGCTGCATTGAAAATGACCCATTTCTCTTTGGCAACACGCGTATGAACGATGAACCTGTGAACTCTATCACGCTGATTGCTCCCACCACTACGGCTGTTTACTTTCAATATTCTGCCCCAGAAGAAGCAGTTTCAGTTTGATGATCTGCTCTCAAAATGATAACACTCCGCTTGATGTCAACAGTATATGATTATCCAAGTAAGGAAAGGTCAGACGCCTTCTCTGCTGAGAAAACACGGTGAAGAATGGTTCGAGAACTTCGCAGAGACCTTACTTCCGCAACAAAAGTTCGTGAGTATGTGTCGTCCTGTTCGCCTTTCGATCTGATGAGTAATCGCGAGGTTCTGTCTGCTTTCGACAACAAAATCGAAAAGCAGTCTATGCGTCAGTATGTGGCTTCACTTTCGCGAAAAGCCAACTTCCCCATAGACATCCAGCAGGTCATTACCGACCGAGTGATGCCCAATAAAGAGCAGTTAGAGGAGATGAACAAGACCGCTGCAAGCATTCAGGCCAAGCAAACTCAGGAGAAACGGGCCGAGATGGAGCTGGCAAGAGCTAAGGCCGAACGCAACAAAGCCGTTGCCGATAAAGCCTATATGACCGAGCAATCTCTCCCGCACAGTTCATACAGCTTCGGGCATGGGATGTTATTGAGAAAAAGCATGGTGCAAACATCGATGTTCTTGTCGGTGGAGGAGAAACTCCGGTATGGAATATCCGCAGGAAATAAAGCAAACAAATCGTAACTTCAACAACTTTGTTTACACAACACGTATAGGCTCATGGATTATTACTTAGTGTTTCTTGTGTCAATAGTCATACTTTTATTTGCCTTCATTGTTACTATTTCGTCTGGAGAATTGTTTATCTGATGAAGACGTGGAAGATGAGTTCCATACTGAGCCTGGATTTCTTTCTGTCCCACATTCTTTGGTCATCCACGCTACCAATTGGCGACATTGTTGAAATCAAGTACACCAGCTCAATACGTTCTTGGAGCTCCTATATATTCTTTATCAAGATGGCAAATGGAGGGAAAACAACCTTCACTATCAGTCATAATTTCAGTTCATAACGCGACCGTTTGGAGCGAGAATTACGAGTACTGGGATATGATGGACCTATTGAATATGTATGTAGGCGACAGTTAATTTATATTTGAGACAAAAGAAATGCATCCATACACAATTCTATTCGATTTTCACCAAAGAGATTTTGGTCTGTAGTATCATTGTGGGCATCGTTCATTCATCATCTATCGGCGTCTACTAGAGACTGTAAATGCACGAGAGTTCCACATTACACACGGCTATCTTTGTCACATTCTATCCTGAAGATTCCACCGATTCTGATTGCCGATATCACCGACATTAAGTTTGAGTTGCCCTACGTACAGGCGGTTCTTACGGTTTTAGTCACGACTTCGAATGGAGGTAGTTCATTTTATCTTCCGTTATCACGCATTTTCAGAGCGAATGTACGACTTTCAAACGAGAGAGAAATTGGATGAGGGCCCTTTTGAGTCCATGCAGCGAAACTCTTGAATGTTAGAAACTGTAAAGATAAACAAAACATAATCACTCACCACCTATAAAGATAAAAAATCATGTTTTCGCATGCAATCAATTCTTTTTCTGTTGGGCATTTTCGTCATCATATACATTATATTTGTATTGTTGTTAAGAACATTTCTCAGGAGCAATTCTTATCCTAAAGAGTTCCATACTGAACCCGGTTATCTATGTCCCCACAGCCACTCCAGTCATAAAGTAATACCCATTGCCGACATCGTTGAAATCAAATATCGGGTGATAGGCGTTCCTGGGGAGCCTATAGTCTTTATAAAACTGGCAAATGGAGGCTCAGCGATCTTTACTATCAAACATAATGCCAGATTAGAACGTGTTCGTCTGAGCAAGAATTACGGGCAAGAGGCTATCATGGCCCTTTCAAACATATCTCCTCTATAGCCTTTGAGTTGCTCTCTATTTGAGCTAAAGACATCAACTTTAACCAAGACTTCATGCCCCAATAAACATGAACCACCACTCAACTTTCCTTCCAGACATATACGCCTTTGCCTGTAATCAGCAGCGGAAGTATTGTTGGGAGAGGATATAGACAACCATGATATTCTGTAAAAAGAGAAGAAAAACAAGCAGAAGTGAATTGTCTGAAAATGAAATTCAAAACGAAAATCAGTTCTTGTTTTTCCTTTTGCAGTTTCGTCCCATTTACACTATCTTTGCAACTATCTATAAAGAAAAAGCTATGCAAACAAAAATGTCATCTTTCGGTATTAATTCATAAGCAGGCTGAGAAATATGGCGAGCGTGACGTGCTCACCTTTCGCAAAGTTCGGCAGTCTGAGTGGAAGACTGATTTCATGGAATCAGTTCTCCTTGCGTGTAAGCAGGTCAGCAACGCACTCTTGAACCTTGGTGCCAAACCGCAAGAGAACATAGCTGTCTTCTCACAGAACTGCATTCAATATCTCTATACAGACTTTGGTGCATACGGAGTACGCGTAGTTTCAATTCCTTTCTATGCCACGACGAGTGAACAGCAGATACAATATATGGTCAATGATGCCCAGGTTCGCTTCCTGTTTGTAGGCGAACAAGACCAGTACAACAAGGCTCATCGCATCTTTCCCCCATGTCCTTCGCTCGAACGTATCATCATTTTCGACCCCAGTGCGCATAAGTTCACACGATCCCAATGCACTTTATTCGAAGATTTCATTGCTTTGGGAGAGAAACTGCCCCGACAGAGTGAGGTTGAAAAGCTATGGGAACAGGCCAACGATAACGATATCTGCAACATTCTCTATACCAGTGGAACGACTGGTGACAGTAAAGGCGTCATCCTTACCTACGGCCAATACCGTTCAGCCATGGATGCCAACGACAAATGTGTGCCTCTTGGCGAGAAAGACCGCATCATAAACTTCCTTCCTTTCACGCATGTTTTCGAGCGTGGATGGGCATATTAGCCCTGACTGAAGGCGCACAGATGATTATCAACACCTATCCGAGGAGATTCAACAAAGCATGCGCGACACATCCAACGAGTAGTGAGGTGCTGTTCCGCGCTTCTGGGAGAAGGTTTATATTGCAGTAAAGTCGAAAATGGACGAGGCTAATCCCGTTCAACACAAGCTTTTCAAACACGCATTAGCCGTTGGAAGGAAGCGAAACATCGAATACCTGAGTCGTGGAAAGCGTGTACCGCTGCACGTTGAACTTGAATATAAGCTCATCAACAAAACGGTGTTGAGTCTTGTTCGCAAACAGATTGGACTCGAAAATCACATATCTTCCCTGACTGCAGGTGCCTATGTGTCACCCGAAGTGGAAGAATTCGTCCATTCTATTGGCATAAACATGATTGTAGGTTATGGCCTTACAGAGACATATCACGGTTTCATGCGACCATTTAGGTGAGCCTTTACACCATAGGTTCTGTGGGAAGACCGATTGAAGGCATTCAGATAAAGATTGGAGAAAACGATGAAGTATTGCTCAGAGCTCCAACGATTACGCCAGGGATATTACCATCGTGACCAGGCGAATGCTGAGGCTTTTGATGCTGACGGCTTCTTCCACACGGGTGATGCAGGCTATCTTAAGGACGGCGAACTGTTCTTAAAGAGCGTATCAAAGACCTTAAGACGTCAAATGGTAAGTAGTGGCCCCTGCAGATGGTGGAATCTCTGCTCTAGTGGATAAATTCATCATCGAGTTGCAGTTATTGCTCAGATGAAAATACGTTTCAGCACTCATTGTGCCTGAATTCCGACTGCTTGAAGACTGGGCACGCAAGCATGATGTGCCGTTCTCAAGCCGTGAAGACCTATGCAACAGCAAGGAAATCATACTCATGATGAAGGAGCGTATTGAGACTTTGCACAGCAACTTGCAGTCTATGAACAAATAAAGTGCTTTCACACTGCTGCCCCTATCACTTCTCAATGGAGAGCGGAGAACAATGAATACGCTGAAAATGAAACGTCCTGTAATCTATAAAAACTACCGCGAATATATCGATAAAATGTACGAAGAATAATATGATTACAGCAGACCAGTTGAAAGATATCACGGAGCGTACCGATGCATTGCATAGATATCTCGGCATCGACCAGAAGAAAATAGAATTTGAAGAGCAGTTGCGCACAGAGCACCCGACTTTGGGACGACTCCCAAACGTGCCGAAGCGCAGATGAGAAAGGTGAAAGGCATTGAGAAATGGCTCAAGGGCTATGATACCTGCCGTCAGTTGACCGACGAACTGCAACTGGCTTTCGATTTCTATAAAGACGAAATGGTCTCCGAAGAGGAAGTAGATGCCGACTATGCAAAGGCTATCAAAGCCGTTGAAGACTTGGAATTGAAGAACATGTTGCGCCAGGAAGAGGACCCCATGGATGCAGTTTTAAAGATCAATTCAGGCGCGGGAGGTACTGAAAGCCAAGACTGGGCACAGATGTTGATGCGTATGTATCAGCGTTGGAGCGAGTCTCACGGCTATACAGTGAAAGTAACTGACATTCAAGATGGCGATGAAGCCGGCATCAAAAGCGTCACGATGACGATTGAAGGAGGCGATTATGCCTACGGATATCTAAAGAGTGAGAATGGAGTTCATCGTCTTGTGAGGTCTCACCTCACAATGCTCTAAAGGCAAGCGAATGACCAGTTTGCAAGCGTATTCGTTACACCTTTGGTTGACGATACTATCGAAGTGTATGTTGATCCGGCCAAAGTGAGCTGGGATGCATCCGTTCAAGCGGTGCAGGAGGACAGAATGTGAACAAGGTGGAATCGGGAGTTCGCCTGCGTTATCAATACGAAGACCCCGATACCGGAGAGCATGAAGAGATCCTTATTGAGAATACTGAGACACGCGATCAACCCAAGAACCGCGCTAAGGCGATGCTTCTTTTGAAGTCACAACTCTATGATCGTGCATTGAAGAAGAGGCAGGCAGAGCAAGCAAAAGATAGAAGCGGGAAGAAAAAGATTGAATGGGGCAGCCAAATTCGAAGCTATGTATTCGATGACCGCCTGTAAAAGACCATCGAACAGGCTTTCAAACTTCCGATGTTGATGCTGGCCATGGACGGTAAACTCGACGGTTCTCATCAAGGCTTACCTCATGGAATTCGCCGCTACTGATGCTGAAAAGGAACATCAAGCATAAGGAAATAAACACTCATAAATAATCTAAAAAGATCAACACTATGAGCAGTAACAAAGCATTGAGAAAGGCAAAGCATGAAGCCTACCAAAGAAACAGGAAGCTGAAGGCAAGAGTATTGTCAACTATATCTTTATCGGTTTGATTATCCTTGCTGTCTTATACCTTGTCTTTATGGTAGTCGCGCAATGAGCAGCGGATTGGAAATAGAACGCAAGTTCCTTGTGAAAAAGGGCGGTAATTATAGAGATGCCGCCTTCAACTGCACGCATATCAAGCAGGGGTACATTCCCGCTGAAGGGGCAACTGTGCGTATTCGGCTTTCGCGATGACCGTGCTTTTCTTACTATCAAGGGAGCGTTCTACGAACCATGGACTGTCACGTTATGAGTTCGAAAGGAGATAACGCCCGATGAAGCAGAGCATCTTATGGCGCTTTGCAAGGGTGGTGTCATCGACAAAACACCGCTATTTGGTGAAGATGGCAGTCATACTTTCGAAGTAGATGAGTTCCATGGTGACAACGATGGACTCGTTATGGCCGAAGTGGAGCTGCAAAATGAGGCTGAACCTTACGAAAAACCCGATTTCATCGGTATGGAAGTAACAGGCGACAAGCGTTTCTACAACTCTCATATGCTGCAGTTTCCCTTCAAATTATGGCGCAACACGCTGCCCGAAGAATACCGATAAGCCCTATGAACATCGAAGAAAGTACGCACATTCGCACTGTCACTTCATCCCCGAAGTTACCGAAGACTTTGTTTGCGAAACCGCGCTTTTCCATCCGCATACATGGCAAATGGTTTCAGTGCTCATCTGGCTGAAACGGACGAGCCGAGCATAGCCGTTAACATGCAACCCTGACACGGCTCGTGAGACTCAGAGAACGCTATGATGCCATCCGTCCGGCTTATCATATGAATAAAGAACATTGAGCGACCTCTTCGTCGAACGCCTTGACGACGGCTTAATCAAGCAACTCATCACCCAATCTTATGAAAACATCATTACAAAACTGCCGAAAAAGTATCGCGCTTCACTTGTTTGACCCGATAATCTGAATTGCTTCATCAGTATTAATATGCGATAAAAATCAGTCCGTCAAAAATCAATAAACTAACAAGAGCAAGTTTTCTTTCTGTTTGATACGAATATTGAAATGTTTTATATAATTTTTGTCGCCGATTTCAAACTAAACAGTGATACAATGTCAGAGGGAAAGAGTTAACTTCGAAGTAAGATTGGCGTCATTTTAGCACAGCCGGCTCTGCCGTTGGCCTTGAAACATCTGGCGTTTCCCTATATGGCAGGTGAAAATGGTGGAGCTGCTTTCATATTCATCATATATTATGCGTTATAGTGTTGGGAATTTCCCTGCATGATCAGCGAGTTCATCATCGGTCGCCACGGTGCTTCCAACACGGCGAAGAGCCCTCTACCCGCCTTGCAAAAGGAAGCACGTGGAAGTGGGTGGGCTATTTAGAAGTGCTCACTGGTTTCTTGATTACAGGCTATTACGCAGTCGTTTCAGGGTGGTGTCTCAACTACGTTTACGCCTCCATTATGGGCGAATTGAAAGGTGACCCTGCTTTCATTACCGATTATTTCCAGCATTTTCCAATGATCCCTATACGTCCGGTTTTCTGGACAATCGCTATCTTTGCAGCCACACATTTCATCATTGTGCATGGTGTCCGCAATGGTATTGAGAAGGCATCCAAGCTGATGATGCCCACACTCTTCATCCTCTTACTTGTCATTGTGGTAGCCGCCTGCCTGCTTCCCGGTGCATCCAAGGGCATAGACTTCCTTTTGAAGCCTGACTTCTCAAAGGTAACAGGCGACGTTTTCCTTGGAGCTTTGGGCCAATGTTTCTATTCTATGAGCATTGGTATGGGCTGTTTGTGCACCTACGCCAGCTATTTCCAGCCGACATACCAATATCAAAGATCTCGCCATTCAAATCGGATTGATGAGATCTTTTTAGTAGCAATCTTGGCAGGATTGATGATATTTCCTGCTGCATTCTCTGTCGGAATAAGTCCCTGACAGCGGTCCTTCGCTCATCTTTATCACGCTTCCCAACGTCTTCAATCAAGCCTTTTCAAGTGTTCCTCTCATTGGTTGGATAGTCTCTTTTGATGTTCTATGCACTGCTTTTCCTAGCTGCATTGACCTCTTTAGTATCCCTCCACGAGGTCAACACAGCTTTCTTCTACGAGGAAATGCACATCTCTCGCAAGGCAGGAGCATGGATTGTGACCCTTTCCTGCGGTCTGATTGGTGCCGTTTGTTCGGTATCTATCGGGCAGAAAGCCCACATGTCAGTCTTTGAATGGACCTGACCTCTTTGACTTTGTTACCGGCCAGCTGATGCTGCCGTTATGCGGCATGCTGATGTGTCTTTTTCGTGGGCTGGTTCGTACTGAAACAGATTGTGAAAGACGAACTTTCAAACTGGGGAACGCTGCGTTATAGTTTCTATACGCTGTTCATCTTCGCCATGCGCTTCGTCTGTCCACTGTGCATTCTCGCATAGTGCTGCATCAATTCCATGTGATTTAATCGCTCAGTGGAACAACAGAGGAGAGTTCTCTCAACAGCTAAAAATCATCTCATACCCATGAAATTCCATGATTTTTCTATTACAACAAATCCGACCGCTAACGTCATCCTTGTCCTGTTGGTGATAGCTGCTGCCTCACTCACCGCCTTGTTTTTTCCTCGGCAATGATGAGATTTCAGTGGGCGAAGGCTACCAAGGAACAGCCCTAATCTACAAAGTAATAAGTCTGCAGGAAACAAGCCAACCCTTTTATTATAAAACAGAAGAAAGAGTGAAGCTGAACTGTTTCCTTTCGACCCCAACACGGCCGACAGTACCCACTTTTTCTGCGTCTCGGACTGCAGCCATGGCAGGTGAGAAAACATCTACAAATACCGCGCAAAAGGTGGCAGTCTATCGTCATCCTGCCGACTTTGCACGCCTATATGGACTCACTCCAACAGCGTTACTTGCAACTCAAACCCATATCCGCATCGGCCAAGCTTACTTCTCTGCAGCCCTATTACCCGAAGCCCAAGAGCGCAAAGTCCGTCATGACAGTATCGTAGCACTATACTCCCAAGATGAAAGAAGGCGAAACACTCGACCTCAACACTGCCGACACCACGCAATTGCAGCATGTTCCCGGCATAGGCCCCTACTATGCACGGCAGATTTTGAATTATAACAAGCGACTCGGAGGCTTTTGCCGACACCCGACAACTCATGCGAAATAGATGGTTTCCCGACTGCAGCACTAAAATATTTCACCGTTAATCGCGCCCATATTACAAAAGCTGAATGTAAACCGACTGACGCTTGCCCAGTTGCGACATCACCCTTATATCGGCTTCTATCAGGCGCGTGACATCGTGGATTACCGTCGTTTAAGAGGGCCATTGAAAAGCCTTGACGACCTCAGATTACTGAAAAGTTTCACGCCAGAGACCATAGAACGTCTGCGCCCTTATGTTGATTCCTAAAGCTTTTCGCCGTATTGGGAAAAGTCAATGGGCTTGATTTACGAAACCTGTTCTATGAATTCGTCATACATGATGCTTCGTGCATCATCATGAGGAGCCTATCATCTGAGGAGAACATGACAAGTTGAGGGCACAAGTCACAATAGATGTATCCCTCTTTTTGTAAAGAAAACCACCCTGTTTTTAACACTTCAAGACTCCACCTTTTAGAAAAAAAGAAACGAGAAAACAGAGAATATTTCATGATTTCGCAGCCCTCATGATGAATTCTGATGCAGATAATCATGTAACTTGACGCAGATTGCGCAGCCATTTGCATCAGAATGCGCGATGAAAATGGGGCATAATGCACGATGATTTGATGCAAGTTACAAGGTTTTTCAACGTGATTTTAAGTCGTTATTTGCTCTGAATTCATAATCATGTTGATTATTAAAGAGTTGCAAGTGCTTTGAAAACGGCACGTATTTGGAGCAGAGTGTGTTTCGTTTTGGATACGCGAAGCATTTGAGAGCAATTGTAAAGGAATTGACAGAAGCTCCCTCGACTCCTCAGGAGGAGGCATTACAAATACGATTTATCAGTATTTTATCTTATGCCGACAATCTAAGCTTTCATGCTTCATCCCACATTCAAACTACACATTCCACTACATTTCCACATTCAACTTTTCTCATAATATATCATAAATACCTACGCTTCGGTATTGTAACCTTAACAATATTTTAATAACTTGCACGCAGAGAACAATTATTTAACAAAGCTTTTGAAATTAAATAAAAGTCAGGAAAACATAAAGAAAGGCATTGCATTCGCCATGCTGTTGTTCGGCTTTCTGCTAGTAAACAACAGCATCTGCACAACCCAAAACCGATGCGAAAAGGATATACGATAAGCTTCACCGTGACCGAAAGGGACGGCAGAAAGCATCATGATGGCCAGCTGTAACCTCAATCCGTTGAGGCGCTTTTCACCGTGACAAACATCGATGGAAAGAGGCTGCTTTCACAAACATTCCACAAGGAAAACACACGTTGGAAATAAGCTGTGTGGGATTTGAAATATCAAACCAGTGCTTGATGTCAATGGTAATCAGAACCTCAAAATCGTCGCATGACACCTACCTCTTTGGCTTTGAAAGAGGTGGTAGTAACAGAACACCAACGCAAGTCATCGGGAGCCTCGACGACAAGCGTTATCAATCGACAAGCTATCGATCACCTACAGGCTTCATCGCTCGCCGACGTCGTGCAACTCATTCCCGGAATGAAGATGGGCAACACAGATATGACCCAACAGAGCAATCTTCAATTGAGAACGTTGGTCAACAACAATACAAGTGCCTTCGGTTCGAGCATCGTTGTTGACGGAATGCCCATGTCGAACAATGCCACACTGACGCAAGGTGGCTTCTCAAATGCACGGCATTCACAGCACCGACCTGCGCCAAATCAGTGCTGGACAACATTGATAATGTCGAGGTTGTAGCGGCATTCCATCCGGCTGAATACGGAGACCTCACGAGCGGACTTGCATTGTTCATTCCAAAGTGGGCGTCACCGCGCGCGGCTCAAAGGGCAGGTTAACCCCGAACTGCAGAACTATTCGCTGGCAAAAGGCTTCAATTTTGCAACATGCAGGCATATTCAATTTCAACTTCGATTATGCCAAAGCGTGGGGCGACCCACGCCAGAAGACACGCTCATGGCCGCCATACGCTGAACATGGGCTATGGTTGGACATCAACAAAGAAGTGGCATACGGATGCAGACTACGCTTGTTCTACGCTAACGACTGGAATGGTAAAAGACCCGGATGCCGTTAATGACGGCACAGAAAACAGCAATGAAACTATACTTTCAATCTGACACAACGGACGCATCAGTTTTAACATACCATTGATGCGCACATTGCTATATCTCTTTCGGTGTAACGGCATCGAAACTCGACACGCGAAAACAGTAAAATCGTACCTGTAAGTTCCAGGACTTCTACGATTATCACTGCGCGGAAGACAGGCTATCCCAATGTTCCTAGGCACATCAAGCTATTTGGCAACAGGTATCACGGAGAGCCGACCTGCAAAATCTCTTTGCAAAAATCAACGACAGCTTCTACTTCAAGACAGGGAAAACACGTCAAGTTTCAAGATTGGCACTGAATACAGACTGAGTTGGAACAGTGGTCGCGGTTATTACAACGCTGATGAAAACACGTCTCCGACAGTCCGAACAGCAATGGGCGACCCGTGCGTTCGGACATTCCCCGCCTTCATCAGCTATCTGCCTGGCCACGAAGACAACTTTTCATGGCGGTTCAACAAGGTAAATCAATTCCGTGCCAACTTCGGTCTGCGCTTCACAAGCCAGCAACCGTTCTCAATGTGACGACAACGGCACTGTCACCACGCTCAACCGATGTTCACTGCCACGAATGATCGACATCCGCGGTGGCATCGGCATGAATAGTAAGACTCAGGCCTTGATTATATCTATCCCGACCGCAAGTATGACGACCGAGTTGCAGCGAATTATATGCCACAGAACAAACCCTGCCGGGCGGCTGTTGATGTATCATAGCAGGTGGTAAGAGGTGGCCTCGGCAAGGGATTGAAGAATGCGACCACAAAGACGAGTTTGACTTTGACTTTTGCTGCCCGGGAACCTAGACCAGTCTGCTGGCCTATCGCGACAAGACACCAAATCAGCTGAGCACTCACAGACTATGTCATCTATAAGAGTAATTTCTATGACCTCACACACGGATTGACAGCAAACAGCGGTAAACCGACTGTTGTTAATCCCAATGATCCGCTCGTACGGATGTGGTTTTTCATGACAACAGGTACAGGTAGGAAAATACCAATGAGCTGTGAACAAGGCTTGGAATTCGACTTTGACTTAGGAGAAATCAGCCTATCAACACCTCAATATTCTTCAGCGGAGCTTATTCTGAGACACAAACATGGAGCAGTAACCTTTACACCCAAGTGTTCCGGCCGTCTTATCTGCCCACAGATTAGTCTTCATGGGCTGACTTATAAACTTGTCTATCCGTCGGGCTTTGACAAGAACACTTACCGACGCTTTATCAACCACTCCGCCTCGTGACAAACATCCGAAACTGCGCGTGCTCGTTCACGGCACAGGCGGGTATGTACTACTACAGCTTTGACTACACGGCAACGAAAGATCGATTGGTTTTTATCACCAAGATCTTGCTTATCACGAAATCACTAACGAGCATGATGAGCGGTTATCTCGACATGCAAGGAAACTATTATGCCACGGCACCCGCTGTTAGCCACATCAAACTATCGGATATGACGATAAAGGCAAGTGATGCTGTGCCTGTAAAACCGATAACATGGAACCTTTCGGGACGCCTCACCAAGAATTGGGCAGGGTCAGGGCTTGAGTCTCTATGAACAACATGATGTACTAGGCTTTGCTTAAAGAGTAGCACTCATCAACGCTTGTTCAGCGCTTCACAACTTCAGCTATGGCGTGGTTGTATTTTTGAATTGTAAGAGCCTCTCCCCCAACCCTCCCCGAAAAGGGAGGGAGCAAAGTCAAACTATTAAAAGCATAAAATAAATGATAAAACCGAATAAAATGGAAAATAGAAATAAGCAAAAAGAATACCTTTTGAAGGAATAAAAATAGTATTCTACACATGATGCTTTTAATGACAGCTTCGCATGCGTGATTACAGCGATGAAGCGACTGCAATATCGGCTAAAAGTGCAGTAACAGCACCAGAAGAGTTTTACAAACGGCAGCAGTTTGGAAAAGCAGACCGTGAGTCTTCTCAATGCGGCAGGCAATAGTTCACAGCAAAAACCGATGCAAACGGCGTGGCGATCATCAACAATCTCGTGCCCGACGTCACTCACTCCTCTACTTCATAGGAACTGACTCCTAGCCGAGTACGCTGCACTACAGGCGACAACGTGGCCAACGAGGTGCTGTTATCGGGAAACATCGGCAATCAGCTCATCAAAAGCCAGGAAACCATCACGCTTTCGACTTCTTTGGCTATCAACCGATCGCTTTGGTTATCAGCAAAGTCTACTATGCGGGCAGCAAAGATAACAAGGGAAAGAACTACTGGCAGGGCGAAGTTTATTGAACTCTATAACCAGAGTGACAAGACCATAGACGTGGCCGGACTCTCACATCGGACTGTTGGAAAGCAATGCCACTCCTGCTTATACACTTGACAATCTGAAAGAAATTCAACGACAGCATTGTGGTTTGCAAAGCAGGTTTATTGCGACCAACAAACCCCATGAACTGAAACCGGGAGAAAGCCTTGTTATCACCAACAGTGCTATGACCACACCGTCAATGCACCCTTGGAACGAAATCTGCTGACGGCAGACTACGAGGCAAAAAGACGCGCAGGGAAAGACGCAGAACAATCCCGACACACCGGCACTGGAACTGTTTCCAGTTCGTTTGCAGCCCATATCGAAGATGAACCTCTTACAGTGGCCCTTGTGGAATAGTGATTTTCCGTACCAATAAAGACGTAAAGAAGTTCAATCAGATTTATTCCTATGGTAAAACCAAAGGCTCTCTGGTTAGCTGTGCCCAAAACGCTATGTCATTGACGGTGTTGAGATATTGAAATACAACCCAAAAACGGGTGGTGCAGACATCAACTCAGCATCTCATAATGAGCTTGACGGTGGATATGCTCACGATAGGTGCCGTCAATGGCTATAACGGAGAGTGGTTTACCGCAAGACTTCCATGCGAAAAGGCAAAGACGGACTGCGCATCTGCAGGACACAACAATTCCTTGAATGATTTCAAAGCACTCAACAACCATTAAAATCCATGAATACGATGAATAAGAACCTATTACTATCATTCATTTTGACAGCCCTTCCGTGTGCCATACAAGCGCAAAACCACTTGATGAACCATGGCATCTATCAGAATCTTGACAACCAATTGCTATGGCATAGCACCGAGAATGCTGCAGGATTAGGGCATCGACAGCACGCAAAATCGTGGTTTTGCAGGTTTCAGTTATACCCACACTGGTGGGAAGTTTCATCGTGTTCCAGGGGACATCAACGAATAATCTGCAGTTTAAGACTGAAACCTATCAGAAATTATCAAAGCAATTCCATGGATATGGCAGTTTTGAATTCAATAACGGCCGCACCAAAGACCGATGCATGAGCTGATGTGATGCGTCCATACAACAGTGCATCCACTTTTGCAGGCTATCCGCAATAGCAGGCCACTACGATCATCAGAACATTAATCTCACGGCTGCAATCGGCACAAGTCAGTTGGGAAAATGGAACTCTCGGAGCATCAGCCTGACTATGCGCCCGGAGACTTTAAGCGAGCTACGCGACCCTCGTTCGAGGGCACAGATGCTCGACTCATCAGCTTACACTTCAGCCATTTATCTGTGGGAAGCACATGCTGTGGATTGGCGGCTTGGTACATCATCGTCGCAAGGAAAAGATTGACGGATTGATCTACAGTTCAACAGGATGCAACGCACGAAAATACTACTCATGACGGGCATGGAGAATGCTAACGGAAGTGTGAGGCGGCTACAATAATTACCAGCGTGGTGGGTAAATCATAACTTCGGAGCAGAACTTTCGTGGGGATATACGCAGTCGAAAAAGGCTCTAGCACGCATGAACAGCATAAGCTTTGCAGCGTGGAAGCGAGTGTTCTTGCCAATATAAGTACAGTCGCATTACTATAATTATATTTACGCTATCAAGAGCCAAACTTTAATTCCAAGTAACAGTGTTACGCACCGCATTAACTGTAAAGCGCAGTATGAAGAGGGCTATGCTGATGAATACCGTCAGCAACTTGTCATCACGAAATGACCCTACAACGAGGCCTCAACTCCTATAAATATGAGAACCAACCGACTTTCAACAAGCGCCATCAAGTAAAGGTTTTAGACCTTGGCTTGCACTATATCGTATAAGTGAAAATACAGTTCCTTTAGATTGCGTTCTACATGGGAGCAATGATTGATTACAAGGCAAATAAGTAACGAAATATCTGCTCTATACCTCGGAACTTCTCAATGTGGAGACTTAATCCCGCCTTAGAAGTTGGGGAAAAGTAGGCAGGATGAGAGTAAAACATAAATGGTGGTTACAGCTTCTCAACACGTAATAAACTCGTTGCACTGAACAACTGTGAAAACCAACTATGCAAAACGAGGTGTTGCAGCCCTGACATGAAGTATTATGAACTCAATTATTTCTTTGGTCATTTCGATATCACTTACGACTTGCCCTTGAAAATCAAGCAAACCAAGACCAATGCTATGTCAAAGGCTGGTGTGACCTCTGGAAACGAAAGAAATATCACAGCGAGAAACTACACAAATATCAAGTGGGAATAAGCATGGGTGTGATGTATTAAGGAAGTTACTTATTTTATGCACTCCCTGAAATGATAAAAAAACAAAATCATCATATCGAGAAACGGGCAAGAAAGCCAAGACTTTCTTGCCCGTTTCCTTTCACCCTATACAATAGGTAATGCTACGCCTTTTTATTTTCTGATAAATATCCAATGCATAGACATCGGTCATGCCGCTGATATAGTCAATAACCGCCATGATACGCGTCTCTGACATCATCACTGTGAATGCCATACTGACCGCTGACCCGACTGATAAGCTGCTGCGAATAAAAAGCGCTTTGGGATTGACGGCTGCCTCGACAAACACGCTCATCAGTGTCTCCATAATCTTGTAACCCGAGAGTTCTATGTCAAGCACTGGCTTACTATGATAAATCTTTTGATATGATATTTCGGTACAACGACGGTAAGCTTCACGCTGAAGCGGGGCGATATGATCTATGATACTGCCGTAGTGCCGTTAAGGATTTCTTCTTCGTGCTCTACAAAAGTTCTGACACACTCGTTCTCAAGCTTTTCCAATGACACTTGCCCGCATGTAAACGATTTGTTCATTGTTATCAGTCACACCCTCTTCACGAATGCGTTCTGTGATTTCCCGACGCATATCCTCATCAAAAAAGCCTAACAACAGACGGGTTGTCTCTTCAAATGACAGGATCTTCAGTTTGTGGGCATCTTCAATATCCATGATTTCGTAGCAGATATCATCGGCAGCTCACAAGATAAACCAACGGATGACGCGCGTATTTCAATGGTTCTCCGGCTTAGACTTGCAAATAAGGCCCAATTCATCGGCTATTTTGCGATAATCTTCGGCTTTCAGTCTGAAAGAAACCAAACTTTCCATGACGGCCAGCCAAACTGCTTGAGAACGGATATTTCACGATACTTGCCAACATCGAATAAGTCATGACAAAGCCTCCCTGACGTCGCCCGAAGAAACGATGAGTGAGTAGTCGAAGGCGTTGGCATTGCTCTTCAAAAATGCGTAATACGTCATCCCAAAACTGCGATGAAACCGTCGATTTTCAGCTGCTTCCTTCCCCTTCTGTGAAGAAAGTCTGTATGGCTTTCTCTCCGAATGACCGAAAGGAGGGTTTCCATATCGTGAGCGAGGCAGGCTGCACTAACAATCGTGTCGATTTCAAACAAAGTGTTGGCCAATTCGGATGCTTCTGCTTCAAACGCGTACAGACATCGTTGCCCAACGACTGCCCCAAGACTTGACACTTCGAGGCTATGTGTCAGTCGATTATGCACGAAGACACTGCCTGAAGAGGGAAAAACCTGCGTCTTGTTCTGTAGTCTTCTGAACGGAGCAGAATAGATTAAGCGGTCATAATCACGCTTGAACTCTGATCGGTCATCATGTCTTTCAGCATGACGATGCTCTTGACTCGAGTCTCTTGTTACTTATAGTTGCTGCCAGTTCATGGGACAAATATAGGTAAATTAGTGGATTTTCTGTCTTTTAGCCGAAAAATGAAGTTATCTGCATAGAATTGCGTATTTTTGTACCTTATAAATAATGATAATGGATATTAAAGTAGTAAAACAAAGGACATCAACCCTCGCCTGAATATGCCACACCACAGAGTGCAGGCATGATCTCGGCCATATCGAAGCACCAATCACACTGAAACCCATGGAGCGCAGACTTATTCCAACAGGTCTATATAGCGCTTCCTCAGGGTATGAAGCACAGATTCGCCCTCGCAGCGGACTTGCTTTTGAAGCATGGCATCACCGTTCTCAACACCCGGGAACGATAGATGCCGACTACCGCGGTGAACTCATGGTGTTGCTGTGAATCCTTCAATTTCTGATTTCATCATCAACACCCATTTATGACCCATTGCC
>BNJU01000720.1_pt1 | contig 86915 bp, 76 predicted proteins | sample 8539281 | NCBI WGS metagenome assembly BNJU01 (sample SAMD00202456, study PRJDB9452) | human saliva metagenome | isolation source: human saliva | place: Japan
CATCCTCCCGAGCTTCCGTTGGAAGCCCGGGGTTTCAGTCCCCTAGGTGCGTGCCCTGTAACGAACTAACATTTTTGGGGGGACGCTCTTGGGCGTCCGATATATTTTCTGTGCCTGTTCGAGTGCTAGTCGTCTTCTTCACACAGTGCATATGCGCCTTCTCTGCCACACACCAGCACCCTGCGGTTTGCGAGCTTGCAGCCTTTTTTCTGTCTGAGAGCAGTAGTGTCCCATATAGTGGTGTAAGCACGTGGTGATCGGAATGTTGCTTAAGCTTAGTGGAGTGGCGTGATCGTTTTGCGTGAGGCTGAGGGTGCCTGAGCAGAGTGTGGCAGCCTGTGCAAGTGAGTATGAACTTCTGGAGGGCCTCATAACCGTGCAGCAGACAGTGTGTGATGTGCGACCGCTAAACGCGCCCCTAGCTGTGTGTACAGAAAACTACGCGTGTCTGTGCTCTTCTTGAGAAATGCTCCACTAGTCTGAAGGCAGTAGGGACGTTAGGTGTTTCACGTTGAAAGTGATCATAGGGTTCAAGGGTTCATATGTCGCCTAGGCCAGGTGGGGAGACAGACAAGCTTGGAAACAAGTTTGAGCTTGCGTGGGCTATCCGTCATGCCATCTACTGCATTCTTGATGGCCGATGCGCTTTGACTCCAGAAGATATCGACGCTGAGGTGGGGCGAGGTTCCGAGTTCACTTACGAGATCGGGAATGTCGTTGAAGTGCACCAAGTTAAACGTCAGAATGGCAACAGTAACAGTTGGACTGTCAGGGAACTGGCCGATAAGAAGATCTTTGAGGCTGCTGCGAGGCATGTGGCGGCGGGTCGGCATTACCACTTTGTCTCCCTCACGCCGTGTCGACCGTTACAAGAATTGTCTGATCGTGCTCGTAAGTCGGTAAATCTCACGAATTTCACCGATTGCTGGCTTACCGTAGAGCTAAAAAAATTCTTTAATCAGCTGTCGGATACGGATGTTTTAGGCGGTCCGCAGGAGGCTTGGGACACACTTCGTGGAATGTGGTTCTCAGTTCATGATGAAAGCGATGTTATCCGCATAAACAGCATGCTTGCCGAATATCTCTTCAGCGGTGCTACCGGTCACCTAGTGTCTCTTGCTGTTGGCGACATTTTGCTCGACAACCTTGGTAAGCGGATGACTCGACCAGAACTATTGGCTTTACTTGCTGAACACAACATCAAGCTGAAGGTACAGGATTTTTGTCAGACAGCGCACGAGCAGGTGTTGGCAATAACTAACAGCTGGCGCGAGTCAGTTCAGCGTGGACTCCTGAAACCACCTATTGAGCGTTCAGAGGCCAACCAACTTGTCCAAGAGATCAATTCGGGCCAGATCGGGCTCCTAACAGGTACAGCTGGAGGTGGGAAGAGTTCTGTGTTGGAGCAGGCTGTTGCTTCGCTTGAATCCACCGGAGCTGAGGTCTTGGCCCTGCGATTAGACCGACTCGACCACTTCGCATCGACTGTCGACTTGGGGCATCAACTAGGGATTGAGACATCCCCCGCAGTCGCCCTGGCTATGGCAGCCCACGATCGTACTGCCTACCTCGTTATTGACCAGCTCGATGCGGTGAGTCTCGCTTCTGGACGTCTACCAGAGCGTTTCGATGTTGTCATGGATCTTATTGGAGAAGCGTTGTCTATGGACGGCATGCGTGTTGTCCTAGCATGTCGACAGTTCGACATCGACAACGATCACCGGATTCGCACTTTGGCATCGCGTGCCGATGTCACCACGGTGGAGGTCGGCCTACTGGCTGAGGAGGATGTCGAATCGGCTGTGGTAAGAATGGGGCTCGATCCGACCCATCTGAGTCCATCACAGTGTGTCCTTCTGCAGACGCCGCTGCACCTCGTGCTCCTGGGGACAATCTCGTCTGAGACTGACGCGTTGGTATTCCAGTCAAGGGGATCTCTCTTCGAAGCATTTTGGGACCGCAAGCGGCAAACAGCACGTGCTCGGCGTCAAGGCGTAAGATTCAACGAGGTGGTCAGTCGGATTGCCAACGTCGCGAGTGAGCGGCAAGTACTGTCTGTTCCAGTTGAGATGTTGGACGATGGGGATCTTATAGAGGACGCTAACGTTCTTGTCTCAGAGCATGTGCTCGCGCGGGATAGTGGTCGAATCGCGTTCTTCCACGAAGCCTTTTTCGACTATGCCTTCGCGCGACTGTGGGTTTCTCGAGAGGAGTCGCTCGTCGACTTCCTGCTTCATGACGAACAAGCACTGTTCCGTCGTGCTCAAGTGCGCCAGATCCTGCAGCATCTCTACGAGCGGGAGCCAGATCGTTTCCGTACTGAGTCCGAAGCAGTACTAATCGCCGATAACATCAGATTCCACATCAAGGAGACTGTCCTTGCTGTTCTGGCAAGTCTTGTTGCCCCAACCTCTGCCGATGCCGAACTAATATTGCGAATTGCGGAAACACGCCCGCGTTTCGAGGCCCTCCTCTGGCAGCAGCTGCAGCGCCCACAATGGTTCGCGCGCTTTCACGAAGAGGGACAGATTTCCACTTGGCTCGACGGCCGAGATGAGGATATGCGGAATCACGCATTATGTATGATGATCAGCGCTGTCGAAGAGTACCCAGAATCAATTGCTGATCTACTCGGGAGTCATAAGACTGAGCCGGATTATCACGACTGGTTGCGCAGGATCAGTCGCTTTGCTGATCTGTCTCGCAACCAACGACTGTTCACTCTGGTGCTTGAAGGAGTCCGGCAAGGCGCTTACGATGGTGCAGAGCATGAACTCTGGCTGATGACGAACGATTTGGCTAAACATGAGCCGCTTTGGGCGATTGAGTTGCTGCAGGCGTATTTGATCGATCACGCAGAATCTCTAAGGCTTAATGAGGAAGGCAAAGTTGCTTTGCTCGGCATGAGGGATCACTACGCTGCCGAACTTATAAAGGATGCCGCTGATGCTGAGTCCCTTACATTCGTGCAGACTGTTGTGCCTTACCTTCGCCAGGTCATGGCCGCCACTGCGATAGAGGAATACAGCTGTCGTCTGATATACGACCGCCACTTCAGATATCGACCTGACGATGATCATTTTGAAGACAGTAAACTTGATGATTCCTTGCTGGCGGCATCGGTTCGCTCACTGGAAACGCTGGCAAAGACTGCACCTGAGACAATTCAAAGTCTTCTCGGTGACTTGGCAGCTGATCCCTATGAAACATCGCAGTTCCTGCTCTACCGGGGCTTGTCAGCGGGCGGAGAGTATTTCGCCGACTGGGCAGCAAGCCTCTTGCTCGAAGGCGGTCGTCGTCTGCACTGTGGCTATGTCTCTGATGTCAATTGGGTTGCGCGGGAGCTTGTCAGGGCGATTGCGCCATATATTAGTGACGCCCTCCACCAGCAGCTCGAGTACTTGTTTAGAGACTTGCACAATGGATACGAGAGTTGTAATGACTGGGGATGCTTGGCCTTTAAATTCCTGTCCGCTCTTGATGAGTCACGACTTACCCCGGTGGGGCGACGACGCCTCGGCGAGTATCGAAGAAAGTTCAAGGAGGATGCACCTGCGAAGCCGCTTGGCATCATTGCTGGAATTATCAATTCACCGATAGCAGTCGATGACGCACAGAAGATGACCGATAGACAGTGGCTAAAAGCGATGGCAAAGCATGACTCTAACGAGACTAACTGGAGTACTCGCACTGGAGGAGCCCGTGAACTGTCGGAACTGCTGAGGGATCAAGTTGCTGTTGATCCGGCACGCTTCGCTCAGCTGACTCTCCGGCTAACACCGGGGGTTAATTCGTCGTACACCAATGCGCTGCTCAGGGGCTTTGGTGATGCCAAGGTGAGCGATACTACTGAACCGTTGGTATTCGAGGCTGTCCGTCACATCGCATCGCTAGGACAGACAGACAACGATCGCTTTCTCGGAACGGCGCTACAGCAATACTACCGGGAGGTCCCACTTGACCTGGTTGAACTGATCCTTGACCGTACCTTGCATGCTCTGAACCCGATTGATAACTCCCCGGTGATCATCCGCGATGGTACGGACGGACACAGTGCTGCGGACATGTATATGAATGGCATCAACACAGCACGTGGAAGTTTGGCAGTAGTGCTCGGCAACCTATTGCTTGCCGACAGTGACGGGCAGCGGACTGATCTGGTAGTGCCGCATCTCAGCGAGATGGCCAGCGATCCGGTGCTTAGTGTTCGCTCGTGTGTTGCGCACACTCTATTCGCCGCGCTCCGGTACGCCCGTCCGGAAGTGTTGACAGCGCTAGAATCCCTGATCCAGGCTGATGATCGCCTCCTTGCTACCGAACTCGTACAGAAGCTTATGATCTCCATCGGCGATGTGAATCCTGAGGTCATTGATCCGATCATTCAGCGCATGCTGGCTTCGGAGGACGTCGAGGCTCGTGAGACTGGTGGCGCTATCGCGGCGTTCGCGGCACTGGAATGGGATCGCCCAGACCTCATTAAACAAGTACTGTCTGGAGATTTCCATGTTCGCAAGGGTATTGCACAAACCGTTGCAAGGCGTGTTGCCGATACCTCAAACGACGAGTTGGCCACGGAAACTCTGATCCGCTTAATGATCGACGACGTGGATGAAGTGCGTAAGGAGGTAGCTACGGTCGCATTGATTCTTCGCAATCATCCTCTGCGACCGTTCGTTAAACTGCTCACGGCATTGATTGACTCGCCGTCTTACGTCCATGCCTCGACCCAACTGCTAATCACGCTGGAACATGCGCCGGATAAGGTCGATGATTTGGTATTGAAGGCTTCACAGCGATTCCTTAGTGTTTTCGGGAATGATGCTGCTGATATTCGTACCGGAGCGGCTGCAGATGCCCACTACGTCAGTAAACTGGTGGTACGTGGGCTAGCACAGTGCCAGAGCCGTACCCATCGGGCGGCGCTACTCGACATTTTGGATCAGCTCCTTGAACTTGGCGTCTACGGTATCAATGACGCCATAGAGAAATCGGAGCGAATCTAGCTTAAAGCACACGATGAGACGCGAAGCTTCTTTGATCTCCAAAACGGTGTAATCGCGCTAACATGGGTGCGGTCAACCCTCCATGTATTACCCGGGCTCAAGTAGTGTTCCGCAGAGCGGTGTAAACGCGTGGATATTCCGCACTGGCCTGGTATGGAAGTTCAAAGGTTATCGAGTATATCGCGATGCGTCCGCAGCTGCGTTCAAGTAAACGCACTGCGATTGGCAATGTTTTTCCTGCTGACTCTGACACGCCTATAGCGCGGTACAGCGTAAACCCCGAGTAGGGGAGTGGTACCAGTATTAGGTGATCTCGCGTGGAGGTGAGTTGAGTTCGACATGCTAGCCCTGGGTTACACCATTAGGGCGCTCATTTTGATATAAAGTGAGCGTCCTTTTTGTTTCTAAATTGTGGGATGCGGCTGTTGCTGACTGCTGACTGCTGATGCCGGTTTTTACTGGAGGGAGCGGTAAATGACTCTGTCAGGTAAAGCGCAAGCTAAACTGCTTAAAGCGCGCCGTTTAATGATCATTGGGCTTATCGCTTCGGTGTTCGGTAACTATGTTGTCAATGCTGGCTTCAGTGCCTTTGCCGCATCTGGGACTATCGCGGTTTCTGCTCTTGTTGCTTTAAAAACGATCGAGCAAATCATTGTTTTCACCTTCCCGTTTTACGCGCGCATCGTTGGCAAAATCAGCCCGGACAAGGCACTAATCACTGTAGACCTGTGTGAAGCGGCAATGAGCGCCATCGCTCTAGCCGTCACGTTCTTGCAGCCCCAGCTGGCGATTGGCTGCCTTTTTGCCTACGTGCTTATCGACGCGCTGATCGCTCCGGTCAGTGACCTTGCCGATGAGTTCTACGGGGCCGCTATCGCTAATGTGGACGAAAAAGCAGCCTTAGCTTTTCAACGCCACGCTCTATTCTTGGCTCGCATTTATTGGCTTTGTGATTGGTGGGCCGCTTGGCTCTTTCTTCGCCTCGGTTTCCATTGAGGCCTTATTGCTGACAAACCTGGTTTTGTCGCTGTGTGGGGCGGGTTTGCGGCTATTTGCGCGGACTACGTTTGCGGCTGGGCCAATCCTTGACGTTGACGATGACGAATACGCAGTGACTGGTAGCCGCTTGCCGGTAAAAGAGTTTTTCAAGGATCTTTTTGCCTCCGGGCCAGCGTCTCCGCTGTTATCGCTGATGATACGAATCGCTAGTGCGATGACTGGTGAGTTGTTCTTGCTTTGGGTGGCAGGGGTGTCTGCTGAACGGGCCTCTCACCTGGGTGCTTTTACAGGGATGGGGCTTGTGCTGGCGGTCTTTGGTGTGGGCGCCATGCTTGGGCCGACGGCGGGGCGCTGGCTGCGACGTATTGGGTCGGCTAAGACTGTGCTTCTGGCTTCCGCGCTGGTGTCGGGTGCTATTTTGCTGCTGTTTGGCTTATTTGAGTTGACTGTGGGTAGCTCGTTTATTTTGGCTTTGGGTTTCGTGCTTGCCATAACCATTCTTAACCGGGCGCGGATGGTTGTTCTTGAGACGTTTCGCCAGGCAGAGTTTAAGGGCACGCGTTTTGTGCGGATCATGAGCTGGTCGTACTCGTTTGGGGCGCTTGGAACGATTCTTGGCTTGCAGATTGGTTACTGGCTGCACCTGTCTACGCAGCCGGTTGCTTGCCTGTTTATTGGCGGGATTTTGTGGGTCTTTATAGGTGTCATCGTCAACCTCAACTACACCCTCAATTATGAAAAGCCCGTATCCCTTCCAACTACAGAATCTTCATGCTCTTAATCAGTGCAGGCCCCGTTGCCTTCACCCTTACCTAACTATGAATAGCCAGTTATAGACACGTGTCCCTTTCGCGGAAATCGCGAAAGGGACACGGCTTGCACCTAGTCCTGCTCTCCAGTAGCTAAGTGTTCTGCTTGTTTGATGACGAGCTGTACGGCTTGTTCACGCTTATCCGGCGGGTACTTGTACTTGGCAAGTAGTCGTTTGATACGTGAACGCATGCGGGCACGCACGGATTCTTTGACCGTCCAGTCCAACGTGGCAGATGAGCGGATTGTGGCTACCAGTTCCCGGGCGATCATCTTCAGGGTTTCGTCGCCCATTTCGAGAATAGCGGAGTCGTTTTGGATGATGGCGTCATAGAGGGCGATTTCTGCTTCGCTCAGTCCCAGCTTCTGGGTGCGTTCTTTGTCCGCTCGCATCTCCTTGGCTAGGTTGACCAGCTCGGCGATAATCTCTGCCGTCGTGAGCGAGCGGTTGGTGTAGCGGGTCAAGGCATCATTGAGCATCTCGGAGAACTTGCGGCCCTTGACCAGGTTCTTCCGGCTGACGGTGCGGATCTGGTCCCCCCAGCAGTCGCCTCAGCAGTCCCAGCTGAAGGTTGGGAGTGGTGGAGTGTGCGACGGAGTCGAGGAACTCATCCGAGAGCAGGGACAGTTCCGGGGAGTCCATGCCGGCGAACTGGAAGACGTCAATGACCTGGTCTGCGGTGACCGCGTCATTGAGCATCTGCCCGAGGACGGTATCAAGGTTGCTGCCCCCTCGCCGTGATTCACCTGAGTCGGGGTTGAGGATCTTCAATACTGCGGCACGCACATCGGTGAACAGGCGGACGTCGTTGCGGATGGCCTCAGCCTCGGGGCGTGAGGCCACGAGCGCGAACGCCTTCGCCAGTGCGAGCACTTGGTCGTTGTACCTGGCGGTGAGGTCCGGGTCAGAGAGCACGTGGTCAAGCACGGCGGCGTACTGCGACAGACGCTCCTTGGCTGGCAGGTCCGGGGAGGAATCAAAGGTGACGCCGTGGAGCATGCCCCGCACCACGTCATGCTTTTCCAGCATGACATCGACGAGCTCTTGGATGGGTACACCCGCCTGCTCACGGTCTGAGGGTGAGTACACGCTCAGTGCCTGCTGGAGGGAGGCGAACAGGCCGATGTAGTCGACGATGAGTCCACCGGGCTTGTCCTTGAAGCACCGGTTGACCCGAGCGATGGCCTGCATGAGGCCCGCGCCCTGCATCGGCTTGTCCACGTACATGGTGTGCATGGACGGCGCATCGAATCCGGTGAGCCACATGTCGCGAACGATGACGATCTCCAACTCGTCATCAGGGTTCTTCGCCCGGAGCTTGAGGTCACGCCGTTCATCCTTGGAATGGATGTGTGGTTGGAACTCGGCGGGGTCAGCGGCAGAGCCTGTCATCACGACCTTGATACGGCCCTTGTCGATGTCATCGGAATGCCATTCGGGGCGCAGGGCTGTGATCTTGTTGTAGAGGGCGACGGCGATGCGCCGGCTCATCGTCACGATCATTGCCTTGCCGGCCATGGAGGAGCGGCGCTTCTCCCAGTGGGCGACGATGTCGGCGGCAATCGCATCCAGCCGCGCTTCGGCACCGACGAGAGCCTCGAGGCGAGACCACTTGCTCTTGGCCTGCTCAGACTCTGTCTCGCTCGCCTCAGTGGTCTCGTCCACCAGTGCGTCCAGATCTTTGAGCTGTTCGTCATCAAGGGCGATTTGCCAGGCGGGACTCGTAGAAGATCTTGACGGTGGCTCCGTCCTCGACTGCGCGGGTGAGGTCGTAGACGTCGACGTAGTCGCCGAAGACAGCGCGGGTGGAGCGGTCATTGGTCTCGATCGGGGTGCCGGTGAAGCCGAGGAAGGTGGCTCCCGGTAGTGCGTCACGCAGGTGCTTGGCCAGTCCGGCTTTCAACCTGCCCTGGCTGTCGAGGCTTTCCTCGAAACCGTACTGGGAGCGGTGGGCCTCATCGGCGACGACGACCACGTTGCGGCGGTCGGTGAGCACCGGGTTGGTGTCACCGTCCTGGCCGGGTGCGAACTTCTGCAGGGTGGTGAAGATGATCCCGCCCGAGGCGCGGGTCAACAGACGGCGAAGATCGTCTCGTCCAGTTGCCTGGACCGGGGTTTCCGGCAGGATCTGTGCGGGCGCGAATACTTCACCGTAGAGCTGGTCATCGAGGTCGTTGCGGTCGGTGATGAATACGAGGGTGGGGTTGGCCATGCGCGGGTCACGCATGAGCTTGGCGGCGTAAGAAGACCATCTCAAAGCTCTTGCCGGAGCCCTGGGTGTGCCACACCACGCCACCACGCTTGTCCCCACCGGGACCGGCGGCGCGTACGGTTGATTCCACCGCGGCGTTGACGGCCCAGTACTGGTGGTACTTCGCGATGCGTTTGATGATGGCGCGGCGCCGCTGCCCGGTTGCATGGTCGGTGACCGCCTCGTCGGAGTAGACGACGAAGTTGCGCAGGATGTCGAGGAAACGCGCAGGCGCAAACACTCCCTTGAGCAGCACCTCGAGGGCAGGCCGGTTCGTGATGACGTCGCGCCCGTCAATGGTCTTCCACGGTGCATAGTGCTCGAATCCGCCAGTGAAGGAACTCATCGCCGCACTGGTGCCATCAGAGATGACTGTGACGACGTTGGGAATGAAGACGCTGGGGATCTCACGCCGATAGGTTTGGATCTGGTTCCAGGCGTTGCGGAGAGTGGCGTTCTCATCAGCCGGGTTCTTCAGCTCCAACAGGCCAACGGGCAGACCGTTGAGGAAAATGAGCACGTCGGGTCGGCGGTTGTGGCCGGCCTCGATAATGGTGAACTGGTTGAGCGCCCGCCAATCGTTGTTCCCCGGGGTATCGAAGTCCACGAGCTGTAGGCGCACGGTGGAAGGTCTGCCGTCATCACCAGTTGTTTCAACCGGTACTCCGCGCACCATCAACTCATAGAGTCGCTGGTTCTCACTCATGCCGTCTTGTGACTCCGCGCGCTGAATTCGCGCCACAGCAGAACGAACAAGATCAGGATCAACGCCAGGGTTCAGACGGGTGAGTGCGTTAGCCACGTGGCTCCACAGGATGCAGTCACCAAGGGAATCCCTGACATCCTCCACTGCGGCATCCACGGGTGCGTACCCGGTGTGGAAACCAATCTCAGCCAGCCACTCCTTCGCCGCCTGCTCCACAGTCGACTCGTCGAAGTGATCAGTGCGCATCATCATTACCTGGATCAATGGCTTTGGCTGCTTCAATGGTGAAGCGGTCGAAGTCGGAGACGTAGTGGGCGTCCTGAACCTTACGGAACACCGTGAACTCCCGCAGGGCATGGTCATCAGCCATCTTCTTGCTGATGGTCCCTGCATTGTCGAGAATCTCGCGTGCATCCAGTGTGAGAACTTGGTCGAGAAATTCCACCCAGTCTTCCATTGTGGTGGCGATCTGGCGGCGTGCTCGAGATTCTGCCAGATTAAGATATGTCTCCACCAGGCGGCCCAGATCCTTGAGTTCATCGGTAGTGAGGTAGTTCTTACCGACGGTGACATCGCTCCGAAGAATTTTGCCGTCTGGGCTGTTCTTCCACGAGGTGAGACCCATATACGGTTGGGACGCATCCGCACGCTCTTTGATGAGTTCGGCGGCGGTGTGACCGTGGACCGCGTAGTGCATTTTGTTCTGCACGGTGGCGAAGAACTGTTTTGCAACCGGCGAGGAGGACTCGTAATCGACAGCGGTGGTGAAGATATCGGTCACCTTCTGGTAGAAGCGCCGCTCGGAGAGACGGATCTCCCGGATCTCCTCAAGCAGCTGCTCAAAGTAGTCCACGCCCAGGATTTCGCCCTGCTCCATGCGGGCGCGGTCGATCACGTAACCACGCAGCGTGAAGTCCCGAAGTACTTTGGTGGCCCACTGTCGGAACTGTGTGGCACGGATGGAATTGACTCGGTAGCCCACAGAGATGATGGCATCGAGGTTGTAGTGCTGTGTGGGAGTACGCCTTCCCGTCAACGGCAGTTATCCGGAATTTCCGGATAACTGAGTCTTCGTTGAGCTCGTGCGACCGGAAGATGTTTCGCAGATGTTCACTGATCGTGCGCACGTCCACGCCAAACAGCTGCGCCATGAGCTTTTGGGTGAGCCAGATTGTTCCGTCCTCGTAGCGCACCTCGATCGTGCCGTTCGCCTCGCTGGTGAAGACGAGAAACTGCGACGAGGTCACCTCAACATGCTTGTTCTCAGACACTTCTGACCTCCTCATCAAGAGCCTCACTGACCAGGCACCCAGCCTCATCCACCCGCATGCGGCCACTCATGAGTTCAGGTAGCAGAGTATCGCGCAATTTAGAAAGACTGATGGACTCACGCTCACTTTGGGAGGCAAGAGCAACCAATGAGCTAAGCTGATATTCGAGTTCTTCTTCAGCTACAGGATCTGGCCAAGGGATGAGCGTAGATTTCAGAGACTTTTGATTCACTGCACCGAACACAGTTCCCTCAGCCGAGAATTTCTCCCATTCAGCCGCAGCAGCCCTCAATGCAAATAAGCAAATCGCAGATCGGTTAGATGTGATTGCCGCGAGGCCGCGACCAATACAACAGGTGGAATCTGCAATATTTAGACGACCTACGGGTGCGCGAACTGAAAATAAAATATCACCAGGTTTGGCTAAACGTTTGGGCGCATTTGTATATACGCGAGCCACTGGATGTAAATAAGAAATCACGCACTCCTTGAAAGAAAGCAATGCCCTCGCCAGTTTCGTTATACGAAAATCCCGGGGGTGAGACACCCATGCGAACTTCGGAAACCTCATCCAGTTTCTGATTCATAGATGCAGCCTGACCGAATAATTCGCTGGCAACTTCATCACACTTGACGGCGATTCGTCGATTGGATTCGATTTTGTCGTCCAGTGCGCCCAGTACCCTAGCAATCCGCCGTTGCTCCGCGATGTCAGGAATGCAAACTTTGATTGCCTCTGCCTGACTCCTGTTAAGCCCGGGGATGGCGCTGTCATTATTCATGGTGGCTAACGGCAAGGTGTGTAATAAATAGTAGGCATAGCGTAGTTCAATTTGTTCACTACCTGTTATGTAGAACGTAGTATCAATCGGCCAGACAGGCTCGGGACAATAATGCAAAGATCCAATCGTTCCCTTGCGTCCGATTACCACGCACGGCTCTGAAGTGAGGGCAATGCTATGCGTTCCTGTAACTCCAGCAGATGAAACCACATTAAATTCGCCGGTTCCCGATCGCTTTCGCTTGGGCAGGCCTTTACCGTATTTGAATGGAAGTATCTCGCCGAGTGATGAGTACTGCCAGTCGCTCATGACCTGCCCTCCAACATTGCTCGAATCCGAGCTTCGAGTTCGCGGCCGCGGTCGAGTTCGGCGAGGAGTTCGGCGGTGAGGCGCTTGATTTTCTGCTCGGCGGGCTCGACGTCGGGATCTTCTGTCTGTTCGAGCCCGACGTAGCGTCCCGGGGTGAGGATGAAGTCGTTCTCAGCGATCTCACTCAGTGTGGCTGCCTTGCAGAATCCGGCCACGTCCTCGTAGTTCGTGTGCGCGTCGCGGGATCGCCACGTGTTGTACGTGCTGGCGATGCGTTCGATGTCGGCCTCGGTGAGCTGGCGTTGCGCACGGGTGATCATCTCACCCATGTTGCGAGCATCGATGAAGAGCACCTCACCGTGGCGGTCGCGGTGGCCGTTACCGTGCCGGTTCTTCGAGAGGAACCACAGGCACGCTGGGATTCCGGTGTTGAAGAAGAGCTTGTCGGGTAGTGCCACGATGCAGTCCACGAGGTCTGCTTCAACGAGGGCCTGGCGGATGGTGCCGTCCGTCTTTGCTTTGGATGACAGTGCGCCGTTGGCCATGACAAAGCCTGCCGAGCCTGAGGGGGCGAGGTGGTAGAGGAAGTGCTGGATCCATGCGTAGTTTGCGTTGGAGTCGTTCGGGGTGCCGTAGGCCCAGCGTGGATCATCCTCCAGGACGGCTGACCAGTAGCCTTTGAGGTTGAAGGGTGGGTTGGCGATGATGAAGTCCGCGCGCAGGTCCGGGTGTTGGTCTTCAGTGAAGGTTTCAGCGTCACGTGGGCCAAGGTCTGCTTCGATGCCTCGTAGTGCCAGATTCATCTTGGCCAAACGCCATGTGGAGGCGGCCTTCTCCTGCCCGTAGATGGAGAGAGCATCCCGGTTACCTCCGTGTGCTTCCACAAAGCGGGCCGATTGCACAAACATGCCGCCACTGCCACAGCATGGGTCATAGACGCGACCAGAGAAGGGCTGGAGCATCTCAACCAGCAGGTTCACGACGCTGCGCGGCGTGTAGAACTCGCCGCCATCCTTACCCTTCTCTGCCCCGGCAAACATGCCAAGGAAGTATTCGTAGACGCGGCCGAGAATGTCGTCAGCCCCATGATCGCTGTCCGCACCGAAACCGATGGAGCCGATGAGGTCAATGAGTTCACCGAGCATCTCGTCCTTGAGGTCCTCGCGGCCGTAGTTGCGCGGCAAGACGCCCATCAGTGTGGGGTTCTCGCGTTCGATGAGTCGCATCGCCTCGTCAATGGCCTGGCCAATTCCCGGCAACTTAGCCTTGGCCTGCAGCTGCTCCCAGCGGGCGCCATCAGGAATCCAGAAGACGTTCTTACCTGAATATTCATCTCGGTCTTCCAAGAATGATGGGATCTGGTCGTCGTCGATACCCTCGTCCATCAGTTCCTGGGTGAGCTCTTGGCGGCGCTCAGAGAACTTGTCTGACACATACTTGAGGAACACGAGTCCGAGTACCACATGCTTGTACTCGGATGCCTCCTGGTTGCCTTTGGCGCGCATTGACTCGGCGGTCTCCCAGAGAGTTCGCTCGAGAGTCATTTCATCGCCCTTTTTACTCGCCATATGAGTCATCCAAACCTGTAGTTTTCTTGATACAGCGATTGTATAGGTGGCTTCAGTTCATTGATATCCATCAACTGGCAGTTCAACGCTTCACAGATACACACAAACGCTGCGGTCGTGACGGTCTCATCCTAGCCGAGCGTGCGCGCTTCGGGATGGAGATGTTCACTTGCCCCGGAAGACTTGCTCAAACGATCATCTAGCGACCAACATAATCCATAATGGTCTAGTTGGTCTTGAGGTTGTTAGCAGGCCATTCATGAGGGTTTTCTGGCTCTTCCGAGTTGAGTGTGGGTGAGCGGGTGTTGGCCGGGGTTGCGGGTAGAGGTCGAGGTCCTTGATGATGAGCGGACTTCTACCCCCGATGTCTTCAAGGACCTCGACAATGTCGTAGCTCGCTTAGGTCAAAACCAGCGCGGTAAGTATATCAGGGGGGAGAGGTGATTGATTCCCGGTTATATTTCAGATTCGAAGTGTTTAAATTTAATGTCGCAGGCTGCTTGGATATTTGATTTAGAAAAGATAGTAGACAATGCAGAAATCGGTAAGGAAGTCATCCTGCTAAAACAGCCAGCTCGCTTTGTGATGCTGGATTATTTTCAGCTGCCTAGTTACTAGTTATCAACTTCAGACATGCGCCCTCCTACCTGGACCTAGCCACCTGAACCTAACCACCTGCCCAGCTGCGTCGTCGTCGGCCCTAAAAGCAGAGAACCGCAAAGCCTCAGAGTCTGCCGGGCCAGAGCTGCTCTGCATCCCTGGCTTAAAGTGAGCGAAACCCTAAAAGTGAGCGCAACCCTAAACCCACTAACCTTGCAGAAAACCATCGGAAAACCGAGCCTTTTGGGGCCATGTAAAGGATTACCTAAATTAGGGTTAACAATCTTTAGTCGTACAAAAGCGGTGCTAACCTCTTGCGTATTTGCATGCCCTAACTAAAGCCGTGCACCGTTGGAATTTCAAGGAAAAGTGGCAATGATTGAATTTTGCTTGCATCGGGCCGAGCATTAATTTAACAAGCGCTGCTTCCTGCGGCGCCCCGGCGCAAAGGAATCAAAATGGAAACTGCACACGTAACCGACTGCTCGGTCAGCTCCTGCTCTTACAACCACGACGGCTGCCACGCCCTGGCCGTGAACGTCAAGGAGGCCGGCTGCTCCACCTTCATCTCCCTCAACGAGCGCGGCGGTCTGGACCGCGTCGTCACCTCCGTGGGTGCTTGCCAGAGCGCGGACTGCGCCCACAACAGCCACCTGGAGTGCACCGCCGCTTCCGTGCGCATGGGTGAGCGCGACGGTCAGGCCACCTGCCTGACCTACTCCGCCGCCTGATAGCTCGCGCTTGGGTTAGTGCTCGGGGCGCTTGACGCACTGGGGTGCTTGGCCCGCTAGGCGCGCTGGAGCACTTAGTCCGCTAGGGCACTTGGCCCGCAAATACTGACATTTCATCCCTTCCCTATAAAACCCCATGGAATTTTTATAGGGAAGGGATGATTTTGTGTGTAAATGTGTGTAAATAGGAGGGTGCTGCATACCGTTACCATTGACACCCCGGCGGGCGAGTTCACCATGCTGGGTGATAACTTGCGCCTGTACGGGGCTGGTTTTACTGGGGATTTGGCTCGGGTTATGGCTTCCATTCGAGCTCTTCCCGAAGACGTGGGTTGGGAAATCCGCCCCGGCGCTAACCAGCTACTTGAGCAGGCAGTAGACGCTGTCAAGCAGTACTTTGAAGGAAATTTTGAGCCAGTTGCTAGCTTTCCAATTTGGCAGCAAGGCACCCCGTTTCGCCACCAGGTTTGGTCTACTTTGCGCCAAACTAAAGCTGGACAGCGTCTAAGTTACAGTCAGCTAGCTGACGCATCTGGTTTTCCGGGTGCCACCAGGGCTGCTGCAACCACCTGCGCGGTTAATAGTGTGGGACTGTTTATTCCTTGTCACAGGGTGATTCGCGCTGATGCTCAATCGGTAAATTCGGCTGGAACCAGCAGGTCAAAGTTGACCTGCTAGAGCATGAGGCGCGCCTGGCCAGACGGCCCTAGCGCGCGGGGTAGGGGTGCCAGGAATTCAGGGGCACCCAGCGTGGGATAGGGTCACAGATCTAGGTGCAAGCATTGCATTGCAGATTCAGGTGTGGGGCCGATGCGGGGTCTGGTGCTGCAGGCCTAGCCTCGGAAAATGGTATTGCAAATTCATAGGTAGGCCAGGCATATGGTGTAGGGCCACGTGCTAAGGCTTGGTTTTGGGTGTGCCTTGCAGGCTGGCGCGCACAAATACTGACATTTCATCCCTTCCCTATAAAACCCCATGAATTTTTTATAGGGAAGGGATGATTTTGCCTGTGTTTGTCTGATTTTGCCTGACTTTTACTTGGAGTCTAGGACGCCAAGGAGAGGTTGATAGTGGGTAACCACGGCCTCGCAGTAGGCATCGGCGTCGCCAGCTACTGCCGCCTCATACATGAAACGGTGAGCCTGGGCGGTTACATGAATATCCTCCGGCGTGGGCACACCCAAAGACGGTGAAGTAATCATGTGCACTTCCCAAAAAGCATCGGTTAGTTGCTGGAACAGGTGGTTGTTAAGCGGCGCCAGCAGAGCATTGTGGAAAGTGCGGTCTTGCTGGGGGAAAAGCTGGCCAGCCTGAGACAGCTGCTCCATTTCCAACAAAATCTGTTCCATAAGCGCTGAAGGCTTATCTTGCCAAGCATCAATAACCGGCTGCGCTAAAGCCAAATCCAAAGCCTGGCGCACCTGCACAATATCCTTTAAAGCGCGCCAATCATCGCCCGGGTTTAGCAGGCCCCTAAAAGCCAGTAGTTCCACCATGGGGCGCATAGAAACAGAACCCACAAACATTCCGCGCCCATGGCGCACTTCAACAATGTCCAAAGCTGACAAAGTACGCACCGCCTCGCGCACAGATGAGCGCGAAACATTTAAGTCGCTGCACATTTGCGTCTCAGTGGGGAGCGGATCGCCACGCTGCAAGTTGTGGCTAATGATGTGATGCTTAATAGCTTCAATGGCCACGCGCGCCTGACCCAGGCTGGCACTACCGCGTGAAACGCCGCCTGACGTGCTAGAAAGATCTATAGGTGTTTGCCCAAAAGGTGTGGAGTTATTAGACACGTGCCCCTCCGCGAATGGTTCGTCATTGAATTGTGTCCTTTAACCGTACACTCAAAACGCAACTTCATGGTACAGTTCATTTCACCAACGTCAGACATAAGACGTCAGGCATCCAGGAGGATCTTCAATGTCGAATCCCATTCGCTCAACCAGCCGCCGTGACTTCCTCAAAGTCACCGGTACCCTAAGCCTCGCCGCCGGTATTGCTGCTTCCCTAGCAGCTTGTGGTGGTGGCACCACTAAGAAGAAGAAGGCCGGTGGCGCCACTGCTGACACCAGTAAGGCTAACAAAGATGGCGCCATTGTTGCAGGTATCTCTTATGAGCTAGGTACCAACGGTTACGACCCGGCCACCACCAGCTCGGCCCTAACCATTGCTGCCAACTGGCACACCCTAGAGGGCCTAACCGAGCTAGACCCGGCTGACCGCACCGTCTACAACGCCCTAGCTAAGGAAACCCCCAAGAAGGTAGATGACACCACCTGGGAGGTCACCCTGCGTGACGGCGCCAAGTTCTCCGACGGCGCTGCGGTGACCGTTGAAGACGTTATCTTCTCCTACACCCGCGTACTCGACCCCGAGCTTAAGAGCCTGTACCGTTCGATGGTTGGCTTCATCGACAAGGTAGAGAAGAAGGATGACAAGACCATCACCTTCAAGCTAAAGCAGGCTTTCTCCCTAGTTCCCGAGCGCCTAAGCATCGTCAAGATTGTTCCCAAGGCCGCCGTCGAGAAGGACGCCAAGACCTTCGACCTCAACCCCATCGGTTCTGGCCCCTACAAGATGACCGACAACGGCTCCGCCAGCCAGAAGGTTGTCTTCGAGCGCAACGAAAACTACAACGGCCCGCGCCCGGCCCTGGCCAAGACCATGACCTGGCAGATTCTGCCCGACCCGGCTACCCGCACCAACGCCCTGACCTCGGCCACTGTACAGGCTATCGACTCTGTGCCCGCAGCTGACCTGGCTAACCTCAAGGCCCCCAACAAGGTCTCCACCGTGCAGGGCTTTGGTCTGCTGTTTGCCATGTTCAACCAGAACGGCAAGTTCAAGGACGTCAAGGCCCGCCAGGCCATCATGTACGCCATGGACTACAACAAGATCTGCGACAACGGCATGGCCAAGCTGGCCACCCCGGCCACCTGCTTCGTGCACAAGGCCCACGCCGACTACAAGCAGGCCAAGGTGGTCTACAAGTATGACGCCGCCAAGGCCAAGAGCCTGCTATCTGAAGCTGGCGTAACCGAGATCAAGGTGCTGGCCTCCAACCACGACTGGTTCTCCTCCGTGCGCGCCATCCTCAAGGAAAACTTCGAGGCCCTGGGCGTAAAGATCAGCTACGACGAGAAGAAGTCTTCCGATGTCTACAGCACCATCGACGGTGACCCCAACGCCTACGACGTACTGATCGCCCCCGGTGACCCCTCGGTCTTCGGTAACGACGCTGACCTGCTCATGCGCTGGTGGTACTCCACCGACGTGTGGACCGACAAGCGTATGCACTGGAAGGGCGCTGACAGCTACACCCAGGTTCAGGAAAAGCTCGACGCCGCCCTCAAGCTCACCGGCAACGACCAGAAGAAGGCTTGGGGCGAGATCTTCGACCTGCTCAGCGAGCAGGTGCCGCTGTACCCGATCTTCCACCGCAAGACTCCTACCGCTTACAACGGCGAGTCCCTGGTTAACTTCCGTCCGATCGCGATCACCGGTCTGTCCTTCGAGAACGTAGGTTCCACCAAGTAACGCTTCACTGGCTAAGTTAGCCACGCTGGCTTAGCTAGTAAGTTTTAGCGGCCAGGGTAGCGCTTAAGTAGGCATCGCCATTAAGTTGCGCCCTGGCCGCGCCCGCTAGGGGATTTGCGGCCCGGCCAGGTGGTTTGCCTGGTTTCCTGTGTGGTTCCCGTATGGTGTAGCTGGCGGCCCTGTCAGGTGGTTTGCCTGGTTTCCTGTGTGGTTCCCGTATGGTGTAGCTGGCGGCCCTGTCAGGTGGTTTGCGTGGTGCAGCTGGCGGCCCGGCTGGGACGTTACTGGGCAGGGGAGGGGGACGACGGCGTCGTCGGCCCCGCGCGCAAAGCCAGCAAATCTCTTAGTAGTCTTTGCCACTGTAGGCAAACAATCAATAGCACTTGCTATTAGACATCAGATGTCCGACAATAGACACAACGGCGGACCACAAACCTGCCGGGCGCACACGTGTCATAGAAGACGTGAACGCAAAAGCAAAGGAGCAAACTCGTGTCTAACCTGATCCGCCTAATTGGCCGGCGCCTAATCGCGCTGCCATTCATGGTGGTTGGTGTGACCTTGCTGGTGTTCTTGGTAATGTCGCTTTCTCCCGCAGACCCGGCCGTTCTGGCCCTGGGAGAATCAGCCAGTCCAGAAGCGCTAGCGCAGTATCGCACCGCTCATCACCTAGATGACCCCCTATTTCAACGATTCTGGGATTACCTAGTTAACCTCTGCCAAGGTGACCTAGGCCAATCATTCACCGGTAACGACATTACCGACCTAGTTAAAAACGCTTTCCCCATCACCTTGCAGCTAACCTTCATCGGTATGTTCCTGGCGGTAATCATCGCCCTGGTGCTGGGTATCATCGCCGCCCTTTACCGTGACCGCTGGCCCGACCAGGTCATCCGCGTCATCTCTATCGCCTCCCTGGCCACCCCCCTCCTTCTGGCTGGCACTGCTCATGATCCAGTGGTGGTCGGACGTGCCCGGAGGCACCGGCACCTTCCCCTCAGTAATCACTGAGTGGATCCCCTTCGGAGACGAAGGCTACCTACGCCAAATCACCCTACCCGCCATCGCCGTCGCCCTACCCAACTCCGGGTCACTAACCCGTGTAGTGCGTACCGCCATGGTTGAAGAACTCGATAAAGACTACGTACGCACCGCCATTGGCGCCGGTATCCCCAAGCACATTGTGGTAGCCCGCAACGTGCTACGTAACGCCCTAATCACCCCGCTCACCGTGCTGGGCCTGCGCATCGGCTACGCCATGGGTGGAGCCGTGGTTATCGAAATGATCTTCAACATTCAAGGTATGGGCCAGTTGATCTTCCAGGGCATCACCCGTAACGACGTAAACATCGTTCAGGGCGTGTCCATCACCGTGGCCGCCGCCTTCATCATCATCAACATCATCGTTGACATGCTTTATGTACTGGTCAACCCGCGCATTAGGAGCGTGTGAGTGATGCGCCACCAAAAGAAACTAGACAAGGTAACTGCCCCTGCGGCGCGCTTCCAAGGATGGAAAGCCATGCCGCTGGGAAGCAAAATCGCAGTAGTGGTTCTGGTAGCGCTCGCGCTCATGGCCATACTCGCCCCCGAACTTGCTCCCTTCAAACCCGGCCAAAGCGGCCTGGCCAGCGTAGAGGAAGTAGTAACCCTCGACGACGGCACCGAAACCAACATCACCAGCCAGGCTGCCCCGCCTGGAGGCGACTTCATCTTCGGAACCGACGGCTCAGGTCGTGACGTGCTCTCCCGCATCATCTACGGTGCGCGAGTATCACTGGTAGTAGGTATCTCCGCTACCGCCCTGGCCCTGGCTGCGGCTGTAGTGCTCGGCGCTATCGCCGCCACCGGCCGCAAATGGATCGCCGAAGCCTTGATGCGCACCCTGGACGTAATCATGTCCTTCCCCGGTATTGCGCTTGCGGCTGTGCTGGTGCTGGCGCTGAGTGCCACGCTACCTACGCTGCCAGTGGTGGTGGTCTCCATTGCGGTTTTGTATGTGCCACAGTTAACCCGTGTGGTGCGAGCCAATATCATCTCCCAGTTCGGAGAAGACTATGTGGCTGCCTCCAAGGTAATGGGTGCCTCGGTGCCCTGGATCTTGTTCAAGCACGTAGCTCGCAACTGCATCGCCCCGATCATGGTTTTCGCCACCGTCTTGGTGGCAGACGCGATCGTATTTGAGGCTTCACTAAGCTTCGTGGGCGCAGGCATCAAGGCCACCAACACACCTACCTGGGGCAACATGCTCTCTGAAGGTAAGGCCCTGCTGCTAAGTGGTCACTGGTGGGTGACTTTCTTCCCCGGTCTGTTCATCCTGATCACCACCTTGTGCCTGAACGTCTTGTCTGAGGGCCTAACTGACGCTATGGCCTCGCCGCGCATCCGTTCGCGCGCCGACGTCGAAGCTGACGAAGCCGCCCTGGAAGAAGTCGCTGGCGAAGGCCACGGCAAGGATGGCGAGCTGGTGACCGAAAAGAGCATCTTTCGAGTCCTCCTACCCCGAGATTCGCCGTCCTGAGGTGCAAGAGCACGTATCTCTAAGCGAGCGCCTAAACCAGCTGCGCGTCTCTGAGCTCAAGCGCCGCGACCGCCTGGTTTACGCCACCCCCGAACAGGAACCGGTGCTGGAGGTTAAAAACCTGTCCATTGCCTTCCCGGCCCAGCACGGTGACGTCAACATTGTTGACAACGTCTCCTTCTCGGTACGCCCGGGTGAAACCATGGGTCTGGTGGGTGAATCCGGTTGCGGTAAGTCCATCTCCTCCATGGCGGTTATGGGCCTGCTCCCGCCTAGCGCCCGCATCAGCGGTGAAATCCTGTTCAAGGGCAAGAACATCTTGGAGATGACCCCGCAGCAGCACAATGACCTGCGTGGCCACGAAATGAGCATGATCTACCAGGACGCGCTCAGCTCGCTTAACCCCTCCATGCTGATCAAGGCCCAGATGAAGCAGCTAACTCGACGCGGGGGTACCCGCAGCGCTGAGGAACTGCTGGAACTGGTGGGTCTAGACCCGGTGCGTACCCTGCAAAGCTACCCGCACGAGCTCTCCGGCGGTCAGCGTCAGCGCGTACTGATCGCTATGGCCCTGACCCGCGACCCCTCGCTGGTGATCGCTGACGAGCCCACCACCGCCCTGGACGTAACCGTGCAAAAGCAGGTGGTTGACCTGCTCAACAAGCTGCGTGAAGAGCTCGGCTTCGCGATGGTCTTCGTCTCTCACGACCTGGCGCTGGTGGCCAAGCTGGCTCACCGCATCACGGTTATGTACGCCGGCCAGGTGGTTGAGCAGGCTGAAACCATGGAGCTGCTAACCAACCCCACCCACGAATACACCCGTGGCCTGCTGGTGCGGTGCTCTCCATTGAGGCTGGCTCCAACCGTCTGCACCAGGTGCGCGGCACCGTGCCCTCGCCGCGTGAGTTTGTCGACGGCGACCGTTTCGCCCCGCGCTCTAGCCACCCCGAGGTTGGGCTACACACCCGCCCTGTACTCAAGCCGGTTGATGGCGACCCCAACCACGTGTTTGCTATCACCCCTGAGCTTGAGGCGCTGCTGAAGAAAGAGGCAAAGTGATGAGCCAGGAATGGGACCCCAAAGATCCGGTAGTTGAACTACGCAACGTCAACGTCATCCACAAGTCACGTACCGGTGGGCTTTTCCACCCTGACACGGTGCACGCGGTTAACGATGTTTCGCTAACCATCAGCCGTGGCCAAACCCTGGGAATCGTGGGTGAATCTGGTTGTGGTAAATCCACCACCGCCCGCGTAATGGTGGGTTTGCAGCCCATCACCAGTGGTGAGGTGCTGTTCAAGGGCCGCAAGCTCACCCACTCCAAGGCTGACCGGCGCGATCTGGGCCGCTCCATTTCGGTAGTGTTCCAGGACCCGGCCACCGCCTTGAACCCGCGCATGATCGTGCACGACACCCTAATTGACCCGCTTAACGTACACGGCATTGGTTCACCCAAGGACCGCGAGGCGCGCGTACGTGAGCTGCTGGAACTGGTTGGTTTGCCGCTAAGTGCCCTGGATGTGTTGCCGCGCCAAATCTCCGGCGGTCAGCGTCAGCGTGTGGCTATCGCCCGTGCGCTGGCTTTGGACCCCGACATTATCGTGGCCGATGAGCCCACCAGTGCTTTGGACGTGTCGGTGCGCGCCCAGGTGCTCAACCTACTACAGGATCTAAAAGCCTCGCTGGGTTTGGGCCTGGTTTTCATCTCCCACGACATCAACACGGTGCGCTATGTATCTGACCGTATTGCAGTTATGTACTACGGCAAGATCATTGAAGAAAACACCACCCAGGAAATCTTTGCTCACCCCAAAGATGCCTACACCCGCAAGCTGCTTTCAGCTGTGCCTTCGCTTTTGAACGACGCGGGGCCTAAGGCGTCCCCGGCGGCCTAAGCACAGCTAAAAGATCAGATAATTTCCACTAAAAAGAATCGCAGGAACAATCATGGATAAGCGTTTCACCGGTATGATTCCGCCGGTCGTAACCCCCTTCACCGCTGAAGGCGAAGTTGACCTAGAAGCCCTAGACCGCGTCATTGAGCACCTGATCGAGGGAGGCATGAACGGCCTGTTCATCCTCGGCTCTTCAGGTGAGGTGGCCTACCTAAACGACGCCCAGCGCGACGCCGTCACTGCTCGCACCGTAGCCACCGCTGCCGGCCGCGTGCCGGTGCTGGTGGGTGCCATTGAAACCACCGCCAAGCGCGTCATTGACCGGGCCCTGCGCGCCCAGGAGCTAGGCGCCGACGCGATTGTGGCCGCCGGCCCCTTCTACGCCCTGCCCAGCGCCGCTGAAGTAGCCGACCACTTCCGCGCCATCCACGCCGCCATCGACCTGCCCCTGTTCGCCTACGACGTGCCCGTGCGTCTAGGTGGCCTAAAGCTTGGCCGCGACATGCTGGTTGAGCTGGGTAAGGAAGGCGTAATCGTAGGTGTTAAGGACTCCTCTGGCGACGACGTCGGCTTCCGTCGCCTGGTGGCTGCCAACGAGGCCGCCGGTCACCCCTTAAGCCTGCTAACCGGCCACGAGTGCGTGGTTGACGGCATGTTGCTGCTAGGTGCCGACGGCGCCGTGCCCGGCTACGGCAACGTAGACCCCCGTTCCTACGCGCAGCTGCTTGAAGCCGCGCGTGCCCACGAGTGGGACAAGGCTCGCGAGATTCAGGACCGTATCTGCGCAGGCTTCGAGATCGTGTTCGCGGTTAAGGGCCAGGGTGCTGACGGCACCGGTATCCCCGCGTTCAAGACCGCCATGGAGGCTGTAGGTGTACTAGACAATGCCTACATGGCTCCGCCGGTTAAGGCACTAGAAGGCGAAAACCGTCAGCGCGTGATCGACATTGTGCACGCCGTGGGTCTGGCCTAGTTAAGGCCTGCGTATGGCCGGACCTGATTTATTTGGGTCCGGCCATTTGCGTAACTGCCGGTAGCTGCGCCGGATAGAAGGAAAATCATGCAAAAACTTGTTGTGGGAATTGACTTAGGCGGCACCAAAATGGCTGGCGCCCTGGTTGATAGTGAGGGCAACCTAGTTGGCCCCATCCTGAAAGTACCTACCCCCGCCCATGACGGGCGCGCGGCCATGCTTGACGCTATCGCTGAGCTGGCGGGCAAAGTTATTGCTGCGGGCACCACCAACACCGGTGCATGGACCATTGCCGGGGTGGGGATCGGCACGGCTGGGGTAGTGGATGTAACCACCGGCTCTATCGTGGCCTCCACCGACGCCATCAGCGAATGGGCCGGCACCCAGGTGCGTGAAGGGGTAGGTCAGCGCCTTAAAGAAGCTGGCTATAACGTGCCCATTCACGTTGAAAACGATGTGGACGCTCACGCCGGCGGGGAAGCTTGGCTGGGAGCTGGACGCGGGGCCCGCTGCGCCATTGTGGTGGCCGTGGGCACGGGCGTAGGCGGCGCCGTCGTAATTGACGGCCAAACCTGGCGCGGCACCCACCACCTAGCCGGGGACCTGGGCCACTTCCCAGCCGTTGGGGCGCAAGGCGAGCCGTGTACCTGCGGGCGCTTTGGTCACCTCGAAGCGATCAGCGCCGGCCCCCAAATTTACCGGCGCTACCTGGCCCTGGGCGGAGACGCGCAGGTCAGCGGCACCCGTGAGCTAGAAACTCGGGCTGAAGCCGGCGATGAACTAGCCGCGCAGGTTTACCGCGACTCAGCCCAGGCGCTAGCAAACGTGCTGGTGGGGCTGGCTTACACGCTTGACCCTGACTGCATCATTATTTCGGGCGGCCTCGCTAACGCCGGCAAATGCTGGTGGGCTCCGCTGCAGGAAACCTTTAAGGCCCAGCTCAGTGGGCCACTGGAAAATCTAGAACTCGTAAGCGCCCAGCTGGGCTCCACCGCCCCCATTGTGGGAGCCGCGCGCGGAGCCTGGCAGTTAATCAACTAGGAGAAAATTGTGACTAACGTAATTGAGCAGATCAAAGGCGGTTTGATCGCCTCGGCGCAGGCTTACCCGGGTGAGCCTATGCGTGACCCACGCACCATGGACCAGATCGCCCAGGCTTGCGTACTGGGTGGGGCCGTGGCTATCCGCGCCCAGGGGCTAGCTGACCTGGCCCTTATCAACCAGCACGTGGATGTGCCCGTGATTGGTTTGTGGAAAGACGGTCACGACGGCGTCTTTATCACCCCCACGCTCACTCACGCTGTGGCTGTGGCCGCCACCGGCAGCCAGATTGTGGCTATTGACGGCACCCGCCGCCCGCGTCCCGATGGGCGCAGCTTCGCCCAGACGGTAAGCGAACTAAAGGCTGCTTTCCCGCAGGTGCTGGTGATGGCTGACTGTGGCAGCGTGGATGACGCTAAGGCCTCCCAAGATGGGGGAGCGGACCTAGTGGGCACCACCCTAGCGGGTTACACCGGTGAGCGGCCCAAGACTGAAGGGCCCGACTGGGAGGTGATTGAGCAGGTGCTAAACATTGCGCAGGTGCCTGTTATCGCCGAAGGACGCATTCACACTCCCGCTCACGCCGCCCAGGCGATCCAAATGGGGGTCCACGCAGTGGTGGTTGGAACCGCCATTACCCACCCCACCAGCATCACTTCATGGTTTGTAGGTGCTGTAAAAAACGTGCAATAAGCCTGCGATCGTGTTCTAATAAGGACATATAAGCGTATATTCTCAATCGCATGGCGTGTAGAAGGTGACAGATTAGCGCAATATGCGTACCGTTTGTCATACGAGACGCCGCCGGCGAATCCCTACCATTCCGGATGGAGAACACTATGTCCGTCAACCGCACTGAGCTGATTGCTGCAATTGCCGAGCGCGCTAACCTGACCAAGACCGAGGCCGAGGCTTTCCTGTCTGCTTTCCAGGACGTCTTGGTTGAGAACGTTGCTAAGGGTGAAGCCGTGAAGATCACCGGCCTAATGGGTATCGAGCGCGTTGAGCGCGCGGCCCGCACCGGCCGTAACCCCCGTACCGGTGAGGAAATCCAGATTCCCGCTGGTTACGGCGTTAAGCTAACCGTCGGCTCCACCTTGAAGAAGGCTGTAGCCAACAACTGATTGCGCCCAGGCGCAGTTAACACAGGGCAGCACCCACGCGGTGCTGTCCTGTTTTGCTTTTACGGCCCGGCTATTTTGCCCTGCTGGGCTTTGGCGCGCGGCTGCGGCGACTGCGCCTAGGCTGGCTGCGTGTAGCGCCGGGGCTGGCTGCGTGGCGCTTGGCTGCGGCGCGGGCGCCGGCTTTAAAGGGGGCGACGGCGCACTTTGTTAGCCCCTATGACGCGCGCTAACACTGTCCTAGTCATGTGTTAGCATCCGGTTAAAACCGCTGCCTACCCGCCCTGTTTTTGGTCCGGAAAATGCCCTGCAGGGGCCTTAGAAGGCCTATAGGGGACCTAAATTCATTCCAGCGAATGAGGCCCCAGCAGCCTAAACGTGTTCAAAATTGCTTTATGAGCATAGCTACTCCTCCTACTAACGCCCCTGACCAGAGCCCAAATGCCCTGGATATGGTGGGTTTGGTTAAAGTTTTTGGATCAAAGGTAGCGGTCGATAACCTTTACTTATCAATCCCTACGGGATCTATTTACGGCGTCGTCGGCCCTAACGGAGCGGGCAAAACCACCACCTTGTCAATGACCACGGGCCTACTAACCCCAGATCACGGCAAAGCCTACGTTTTAGGCGTAGATGTGTGGGCGCAACCCCGCCGGGCCAAAGGACTACTAGGGGTGCTGCCAGACGGGCTACGCACTTTTGACCGCCTTAGCGGCGCAGAACTGCTCACCTATTGCGGCCTGCTGCGCGGCATGGAGCGTGAACAGGTGCTTAAACGCACCCAGCAGCTTCTATTGGCCCTGGGCCTAGCCGACACCGGCAACAAGCTGGTGGCCGACTACAGCGCAGGTATGCGCAAAAAATTAACCTAGCCTGCGCCCTCATCCACGCCCCCAGCGTGCTGGTGCTAGATGAGCCTTTCGAAGCGGTAGACCCGGTTTCAGCCCAAGCCATTATCCAGATCCTGCACGAGTTCGTCTCACGCGGGGGCACCGTGGTGCTCTCCAGCCACGTGATGGATACGGTAGCCAAACTGTGCACGCATGTGGCCGTAATCAATGCCGGGCAAGTAGTGGCCTGCGGGACAGTGGCGCAGGTGGCTGACGGCATGGACCTCAATGAGCGTTTCGTGCAGCTAGTGGGCGGACCCATGCAACACGAGGAGATGACATGGTTGCAACCCTCGTCAAACTAAGGTGGCGCCTAACCATTAATAGCCTGCGCGGCGTCTGGTGGAAAATCCTGCTTGAAGCCTGGCTATTTCTAAACCTATTTGCATTTTTAGCTTTTGCTATTGGCGGCCTAATTGCTTTAGGTATGCTGGGCTGGCGCTACACCCCGCAGGTTTTAAGTGTACTAGTAACCCTAACTGTTACCGGCTGGCTTATTTTCCCGCTACTAATAACCGGTGCAGATAACTCTTTAGAGCCGCGCCAATTACGCCTCTGGGTAGTACCTTCACGTAAATTAGCAGCCGGGTTAATTGTGGCCGCCGGGGCTGGTGGGCCAGGAATTATTACCGGCCTGGTGCTACTAACCATGGTTATTACCTGGCTGCTACACGGCAGCGTGGCGGCAGCGGCATTTGCGCTAGTCAATATGGTGCTGGCCTGGCTAACTGCAGTGATCGGCTCTAGGTGGCTGGTTACTGCGGCCGCGCTTTTGGCTATCGACGTCGCAGCCGGGAACTGGTTACCAGCTTTGGCCTATTGCTGATTATTGGTTTAGCGCAGCTACCCAACCTAATTTTTAGTCTGCATTTGGATAGCAGCCTTACCGGCTGGCTGGCGCTGGCACGCTACAGCCAATACCTGCCTACCGCCTGGGCGGGCGCTGCGCCAGCTCAGGCAGCTGGCGGAAACTACCTGCTAGCAAGTGTCTTTACAGTGTCTAGTGTGCTGCTGGTAGGGGGCCTGTACTGGCTCTGGCAGCGCGCGCTTAATAAAGCCATGACCGCTAATGTGACCACTAATGATAAGGGCGCAGGTAAAAACAGTGAACTTAGTAAAGTGTTTGCTGCGCAAGAATTCTTTACTAAATTCATGCCCTCCCCGGCGGCTACGGTTTGCGCGCGCAGCCTGCGCTATTTAGTGCGTGATTTTAGGCTGCGAATATCATTTATAGCCTGCATATTTATGATCGTGCTGTTTATGGTGGTGTTTATTAGTCAAGCACAGCGCTCCGGCAGCGCAATTATGGTCTATTTTGCCTCACTGATGATATCCATAGTTATGGGTTTATCTGTGGCAGATGATTTAGCTACTGACTCCACCGCCATTCATACCTCCCTACTAAGCGGTATTAGCGGCCTGCATGAGCGCCTAGGGCGCCTGGTGGCAACGATGATCTGGCAGCTGCCTCTGGTATTGGTGGTTAGTCTGATCATGCCGCTGCTTTCCAATCAGGCCAAACACTTACCCATTTTGCTGGGGCTAAACCTGGCCGTGTGGGGAGTAGTGGTAGGCGTGGCCCAAGTTCTGGCAGTGGTTTTCCCCTACCAAACCAACCCGCCTGAAGCTAGCCCGTTTAATGCCAAAGGCAGTGGAGCTGACGCGCTGCTGGCTTCACTAGCTCAGATGGGTTCAATGCTGGCTTCTATGCTTTTGGTAACCCCCACCATTGCCCTGAGCGTTTACTGCGGCGTTAGCGAAAACTTCCAGTTGGCCTGGCTTTGCGTGGTTCTGGGAGTGGTTAATGCGCTGGTTGTGATGGTTGTAGGTGTACGTATGGGCGGCAAGCTGCTAGATGGGCGCTGGGCGCGACTGTTGTTCACCATTTCGCAGTGGCCTGGTCATACCCAAAGCTAGGGTTTGACGACGGCGCTGGCTAATGCGGGCTGTGAGCGAAGGCTCACAGCCCGCATGTGTATGACCATATTCACTTTAATGATAGAAGTTGATCGATTGGGTTATAATTTAATCGAAGTTAATCATCTGATTTCATTCGTTACATCATTGGAGATGGACATGGAAGTTGTTGTTCTACCTGACGCCCAAGCTATCGCTGAGCGAGCCGCAGACGCCATCGAAGCCGTCCTAGTGGCTAAGCCCAACGCGGTTTTGGGTACCGCCACTGGTTCTAGCCCGCTACCGCTCTATGACGAGCTAGTGCGCCGCAACCAATCAGGCAAGCTATCTTTCAAGGACGTCACCGGCTACATGCTGGACGAATATGTAGGCCTGCCCGTTGATCACTACGAGCGCTACGCCAACTTCATGGAACGCAACCTACGCTCGCGCACCGACATGGCTCCCGGCGCCCTACACGGCCCTGACGCCCTAAACCCTGACCCGCAGGCCGCTTGCGACGACTATGAGCGCGCCCTGGCTGAAGCTGGTTATGCCGACGTGCAGATTCTAGGTATCGGCTCTGATGGTCACATTGGCTTCAATGAGCCTGGCGGCCCGCTAGACTCGCGCACCCACCTCGATAAGCTCACTGAGCAGACTCGCCGCGACAACTCGCGTTTCTTCGATAACGACATCAACAAGGTGCCCACCATGTGCATCACCCAGGGCCTGGCCACCATCATGGAGGCCCGCAAACTGGTACTGATCGCCACCGGTGAGAACAAGGCTGAGGCTATTAAGCACCTAGTTGAGGGTGAAGTAAGCGAGCAGTGGCCGGCCACAGTAATGCAGCGTCACCCCGACGCCCTGGTGCTGCTAGATGCCACTGCCGCCTCCAAGCTGAGCAAGTAACGCCGCCACAAGCCACTGAGGGGCGGCACAGCCCGCTTCAGATGTCGTTCCCCCAGTCCCAAACAGCCGCTGCCCGCATTTGTTGGCAGCGGCTGCGGCGTTATTGGGCTAGGTGGCGCCAGGATCTGCGATCAGCCTGGCAGCGGCTGCGCCAGGGGAGCGGGGTGGCACACTTGAGCGTTGCGCAGGGGCAACGTCGTAAGTGGGCAAAGCCACTGGTGAGGTTAAGGCGGGCTAGACCCCAGGAAAACTGGCGGTTTTTGAGCGCCAGCCAGCCCGAAAAGCTCCCCAACCACCCCTTAAGCCGGGGCCCCTGTAATGACGCCTACACCGCTGAGAGCGTGATGACAAAGGTTAAAGCCCCAAGGAGACATAAAATTACAGCTATGAGTGAGCCTTTGGACCCCATGGAACCCGGCGGTAGCCCCAGCCAGTCAGCTGGGACCGCAGTTTTGGAGCGCGAAGAGCTCCGCTCCACTGACGACGGCGATGCAGACCGCTTCGCCCACTATGTACGTAAAGACAAGATCGCTGCTGCCGCCGCCTCCGGGCGTCCCGTAGTGGCCCTGTGCGGCAAGGTATGGCGTCCCCAGCGTGACCCTTCCGCCTACCCGGTGTGCCCCACCTGCAAGTCAATCTACGAGCAGATGAGCCAGTCCCCAAAAGGTAACGGCCCCAGGCGCCCGCGTTTCCCGTTCGGCGGCCGGGGCTAAAGCTGAGGTTAAGGCCGGGGCTGAAAGCCGAGGCTAAGGCTTGGAGCTAAAACCCGGGCCTGGAAGCCTGGGCTGAAAGCGCCTTCAACTAGAAGCTGCGACTGTCTCAAAACTGTAAATCTGCGCGCCGGGGCCCAGCCCCGGGCGTTAGATTTTTGGGCCCAAAATCAGGGGGCGGTGTGCAAAGCCCGCTGCAATTGGGGGGCGCAGTGCGCCTTAGTGGGCTCGGGCCGCCAGCGCGCCAAGACCACAGATACGCGGCGCCGGCAGCGCCCCAAAACATAGGACGCGCCGAAAAAAGCAAAACCATTAGCCTCACCCCGGTTGGGGGTAGCCTTGTGCAGGCCCCAGCCGCGCTAAGCGTGGCTTATTTGTTGGCTTAATTCATTTATGTGGCTTGATTTATGAGAGGGATCGGTAAAAATTGGTTCAATTGCGCCGTTGGCAGCGTGAAGCTTTCGCCACATACATGTCTAGCCAGCCCCAAGACTTCCTGGCGGTAGCCACCCCCGGCGCAGGTAAAACCACTTTCGCGCTAACCCTGGCTAGCGAGCTCATACGCGCCGGTGAGGTACACAAACTAACCATCGTGGCCCCCACCGAGCACCTCAAATACCAGTGGGCCGCCTCAGCCGCCCGCTGGGGGCTACGCATCGACCCCACCTACTCCAACTCCGGCGGGGGAGCAGGCAGCAACTTCGACGGCGTCGCCCTAACCTACGCGCAGGTAGCCTCCAACCCCAACCTGCACCGCGCCCGCACCGGCGCCAGCCGCACCCTGGTGATCCTAGACGAGGTACACCACGCCGGAGACGCGCTGAGCTGGGGAGACGCAATCTATGAAGCATTTAGTGGGGCCCGCCGTCGCCTGAGCCTAACCGGTACCCCCTTCCGCAGCGACACCGCCGCCATCCCCTTCGTCACCTACGCCCCCGATGCCAACGGCATCAGGCGCTCACAAGCTGACTACACCTACGGCTACGCTGACGCGCTAGCCGAAAACGTGGTGCGCCCAGTTATTTTCATGTCCTACTCAGGCCAAATGCGTTGGCGCACCAAAGCCGGCGACGAGGTCTCAGCCCGCCTGGGCGAGCCGCTAACCAAAGACTAGAATCCCAAGCCTGGCGCACCGCCCTAGACCCCGCCGGGGAGTGGATCCCCGCCGTCCTGGCCGCAGCTGACCAGCGCCTTAGCGAAATCCGCCGGCAAATCCCTGACGCCGGCGGCCTAGTGATCGCCACCGACCGTGAAAAAGCCCGCGCCTACGCACGCCAACTAGCCGCCATCACCGGCGAAAAACCCACGGTGGTGCTCAGTGACGACAATGGCGCCTCAGAGAAAATCGAGCAATTCTCCGCCAGCAACCAGCGCTGGATGGTGGCCGTACGCATGGTCTCTGAAGGCGTAGACGTGCCGCGCCTAGCGGTAGGGGTGTACGCCACCTCCACCTCAACCCCACTGTTCTTCGCCCAGGCCATTGGGCGTTTCGTGCGTGCGCGCCGGCCTGGAGAAACCGCCAGCGTGTTCCTGCCTTCAGTCACCCCGCTGCTGGCGCTCGCGGCAGAGCTGGAAACTGAACGCGACCACGCCCTGGATCGGCCCGCTAAAGAAGATGACGTACAAGACCTGTTCGCTAATCCTGAAGATAGGCTAATTGCCGCCGCTAACCGGGAAGAAAAAGCCTCTGATGCGCTACTGCCCGGCTTTGAGGCCATGGATTCCACCGCTGAATTTGACCGGGTACTTTTCGACGGCGGCGAGTTTGGTACTGGCGCCATGGTCGGTAGCGTGGAGGAACAAGAGTTTCTGGGCATCCCAGGTTTGCTTGACGCCGACCAGGTGAGCCAGATTTTAAAGGCCCGCCAGGCGGAGCAGGTTAAAACCCAAAAACGTTCACAGGCTGCCGCCGCCCAGAGGGCAGCTAACGCCGGCATTGAGGATGCCCGCCAGCGTGACGCGGCCCGTAAAGAGCTCAGCCAGCTGGTTTCTAGCTGGGCGCGCCGCTCAGGACAAAGCCATGGGGCGGTGCACGCTGAGCTGCGTAGAGTCTGCGGGGGCCCAGAGGTGGCACAGGCTACGACGACGCAGATCCGCGCCCGGGTAGATACCTTGCGTAAGTGGTTCGTGGGCCGGCGCTAAAACCACGCGCAGCCAGGTCGCGCGGGCTGCGCCAGATACGCGCTTGTAGCGCGCTTTGGGGGCGCAAGCACCCGGCCGCGCCGGCCGTGGGCTGTGTGGGCTATACCGGCCGCGCCGGCCGCGCTGCGCAGTAGGCGCCGCGAGCGCTAAAACAGCAAGTGGCGGTGGATTTGCATCCACCGCCACTATTTATGTGGGAGCTCAGCTTTAGTGCTCAGCCCTACCCATGGTTTTGCTCAGCGTTAGCCTTAGCCCAGGTCAGCCCCGGGGTGCTGGCTTTGCTCAGCCCTGCTTGGTTTCACGTGAATCAAGATTCACGCGGCGGGTAGGAATAGCGATTTCACCTTCGCTTAGGCGCCATGCCTGGTAGGGCAGCTGGGCGCGGGCGGCACGGTGACGCTCAGCTGCGCGGGTGAGGGCGCCGTCGTCGTAGTGCTCGGGGATGATCTGGCCGTTTTCTACCAGCTGTACCTGCAGCGGGCGGGCCTGGTTGCGTTCCAGCTCAGCCTCAGCGGCCTCGGGATCAATCGAGCTGATCAGTAGCTCTTCGGTGGCGGAACCGTCAATGATTACGCGGCCAGCGGTCTTGCGGCCACCCACACTGGACTTACCGCCACTAGACTTCTTAGCTACCTTTTCCATCTCGCCGGCGCTGTTTTCACGCTCAACCATCTTGTACACCAGCGCAGCCGTGGGCACGCCCGAGCCGGTAACCAGCTTGGTACCCACACCGTAGATGTCTACCGGGGCCGCACCCAGTGCAGCGATAGCGTATTCATCCAGGTCAGAGGTGACCACAATCTTGGTGTCGGGGCAGCCTAGGGAGTCTAGCTGAGCGCGCACCTTGAAGGCTCGGCCACCAGGTCACCAGAGTCTAGGCGCACGGCACCTAAAGTGCCCCCAGCGGCCTTGGCTGCGTCAACAGCGCGCTGTACGCCGCGCGCAATGTCGTAGGTGTCAACCAGGATGGTGGTGCCCACGCCCAGGGAGGCGATCTGGGAGTCAAAAGCGGTGCGTTCGTCGTCGTGCAGCAGCGTGAAAGCGTGGGCGGAAGTACCTACGCAACGGATGCCGTAACGCATCCCAGCTTCCAGGTCACTGGTGGAGGTGAAGCCGGAAACCACGGCGGCGCGGGCGGCGGAAACGGCGGCGTCCTCGTGAGTACGCCGGGCCCCAAAGTCCATGCAGGGGCGTCCGTGGGCGGCGATAGTCATACGTGAGGCGGCTGAGGCCACGGCGCAGTCGTGGTTGAAAATGCTTAGCGCCATGGTCTCAATGATGCATGCCTGGGCGAAGTCAGATTCAACGGTTAGCAGGGGAGAACCCGGGAAGTAGCATTCGCCCTCGCCGTAGCCGTAAATGTTGCCGTCAAAGTGGTAGTTTTCCAGGTAGTTGATCGTGGCCTTGTCAACAATGCCCTGATCGGATAGGAAACGTAGCTGCTCTGGCTCAAAATGGAAGTTTTCCAGAGCTTCAAGAAAACGCCCGGTGCCGGCAACCACGCCAAAGCGACGTGAAGGGGGCATCGAGCGTCCAAAGATCTCAAACACACTGCGGCGTTTGGCGGTACCATCTGCCAGCGCGGCTTGCAGCATGGTCAATTCATACATGTCGGTCAGAAGTGCCGTACTCATGGCTTAACTTTAGCCACACCTTGAAGGTTTTGCAGTGTCTTGGGGATAACTCCCGATTCCCTAAAGTGCTTTGTGTGGGTGGGCAAAGTGCGAGCTCACAGCGTTTTTGGTGACGTTAGTAAGGTTTAGGCGCTGTTAGTGCAGTCCTTTGTTCAGGTTTTAACCCGCCGGGCGGTGTCTGTTATCACTGATAAGAAAAGTGCTTATTAAAGCCAGAATCGACTAGGGTCTAATGACGTGAATGACGCACCGATTGGTATTTTTGATTCAGGAGTTGGAGGACTGACGGTAGCGCGTGCAATCCTCGATCAGCTGCCTGGTGAGCGTCTGCTTTATATCGGTGACACCGCGAACAGCCCGTATGGCCCTAAGCCTTTGGAACAAGTGCGTTCTATGGCTTTAAACGTGATGGATGAGCTGGTTGACTCGGGCGTCAAAATGCTGGTTATTGCCTGTAATACCGCCACGGCGGCAGCTTTGGATGAGGCGCGTGAGCGGTACACCAAAGGGATGGGCATTCCAGTTATTGAGGTGATTTCTCCGGCGGCGCGCACAGCGGCAGCTTTGACTCGTTCAGGGCGTGTGGGTGTGATTGCCACGGCGGGAACGGTTAACTCTGGGGCCTATGCGCGGGCTTTGCAGGGTATCCCGGGCTTGAACTTAACTCAGCAGGCTTGTCCGCGTTTTGTGCAGTTGGCTGAGGCTGGGATTACTACCGGCCCGCAGGTGCTGGATGTGGCTAAAGAGTATCTGGAGCCATTGCAGGCGGCGGCGGTGGACACTTTGGTGTTGGGCTGTACGCATTATCCGTTGCTGGCTGGGCCGATTAGTTACGTTATGGGGCGTAATGTGGCTTTGGTTTCTTCTAGCGAGGAGACTGCGAAGGATGTTTATCGTGAGCTAGCTGCCCGCGATTTGCTGCATTCTGACACTCAGGCTGCGGTGGGCTCTGGTGACGACGACGGCGCTAACGCGGTCAAGCAGGTCTCTAGGCAGGGCGGCGCACACAGCGCAGCTAGCGGCACGGCAACTAGCAGTGCGGCAGCTAGCGGGGCGGCCAGCGGGCACGAGTTTAGGGCTACTGGCGACCCGGTAGCTTTCCAGGTGCTTGCCAAGCGTTTCTTAGGACCAGTGGTGGGTCAGGTACGTCAAGCTCATGCCGCCGGCGGCACGGGCGTGAAGAATTTAGATAGGGAGATTCGCGAGTGAAGCTCACGATTGTAGGTTGCTCAGGCTCGATGTCTGGACGTAGGTCCAGCGCATCAAGCTACCTGGTGCAGGCATGGGGGCCTAACACCAAGTTGCAGTTGCCGGGCACCGAAAAAATGCGGTTAGTGGTTGAAGATGAGTTAGCAGCCATAAATTGTGCTGTGGCCCCCGAGGTCACGAACGCACAGCCTGATGCGGGCAATGACCAGCGACTGTGGTCTGTAGTACTTGATTTTGGGCCGGGCTCTATGGGCCAGCTGCTTAACTACCTGGACCCAGCTGATCTGGATGCAATCTGTATTTCGCACTGCCACGCCGACCACATGGTGGATCTGGTGGGTATGCATGTTTATCGCCGCTGGCGCCCTGAGGGCGCGCTAGGGCCGGTGCTGTGTATTGGCCCTAGCACCACCTGTGAGCGTCTGCGTGGAGTCGACGGCGCCGCTAGCTACGAGGATTACCGCACAGAGTTCTCCTTTGTCACCGCCGTACCTGGCCGCTCCACCCAAATTGGCCCCTTCACGGTGACGCCGTTTGCGGCTCTACACCCGGTTGAGGCCTACGGTTACCTGGTGCAAGGCCCCAGCGAGGATGACCCCACCAAGCAGGTGACTTTAGCTTTCACCGGCGACACTGACCTATGTGAAGGCATGAGCCAAATGGTTAGTGGGGGAGTGGACCTGCTACTAGCTGAGGCGGCCTTCGTAGAGGGACGCGACGTGCTACGCGGTATGCACCTAACCGGCTACCGCGCCGGCCAGCTGGCTAGCGAGGCTAACGCCGGGCAGCTGGTGTTGACCCACATCCAGCCTTGGACCTGCCATGATGTGCCTCTAGCTGAAGCACGCCAGTCCTTCACTGGCCCGGTTTACGACGCCCAGCCTGGACGCAGCTGGAGCCTATAGACGGGCAAATAAACGTAGGCGCTGGGGCGGTTGCCGCCCCAGCGCCTACTTGGTTTAGAACAGCTCGGCTAGCTGCGGGGCTAGGGCCCGCAGGGCCTGGCCCCGGTGAGAGATAGCGTTCTTCTCAGCGGCGCTCATTTGGGCGCTGGTGCGTCCCTGGCCACCGGGCTCATCTTCCTGGCTGGGCACAAAAATCGGGTCATAGCCAAAGCCACCCTCACCAATGCCTTGGTGTAGCAGGCGCCCATACATGCGGTGTTCTTCAACCACTACGCGCCCTTTTTGGTCCCCATTTTCGGGCACCACCAGCACTGCTGCGCAGGTAAAGTTAGCGCCCCGGTGCGGATCTTTTACGTCCGAGAGCTGATCGAGTAGCAGCTGCAAGTTAGCTGCGTCGTTGCCGTGGTGACCGCACCAGCGGGCCGAGAAAATCCCTGGCGCCCCACCTAAAACATCCACGCATAGCCCTGAATCGTCGGCCACTGCCGGCAAGCCGGTGGCCTGGGCTAACGCATTAGCTTTAATGGTGGCGTTGGCGGCAAAAGAAATGCCGTCCTCAACCGGTTCGGGCACCTGCAAATCAGCGGCGCTAATAACACTGGCAGGGTCAAAATTGGCGATCGCCTGCGCTAAAATCTCGCGAAACTCTGCCAGCTTGCCCTGATTGTGGGTGGCCAGCACCAGTTTTGCTCCCTGGGGTACAGCTACAACCATGTCACAGACCCAAATCGCTAAGGCGAGCTACGCCGTCGTCGGCAGCTAGCGCCGCCTGCTGCAAACGTGCCAAAGTGGCGTTACCCTGGGCCGCTAGCTCCAGCAGGGTGTCTAGCTCAGCGCGGTCAAAGGGGGCGTGCTCAGCGGTGCCCTGAATTTCAATGAACTTACCTGAGCCGGTCATAACCACGTTCATGTCGGTGTCGGCGCGCACATCCTCCTCATAGGGAAGGTCCAGGCAGGGCACGCCGTCAATAACACCCACCGAAATAGCTGATAGGGAATCCGCCAGCACCGGGCGCTTAGCCTTAGCTTTAATCAGGCCGCGCTCAGTTCCCCAAGCCACCGCGTCAGCCAAAGCCACATAGGCGCCGGTAATCGCGGCAGTGCGAGTACCCCCATCAGCCTGCAGCACGTCACAGTCCAGGGCGATAGTGTTTTCACCCAGCGCACTAATATCAATGATGCCGCGCAGCGAGCGACCAATTAGTCGAGAAATCTCGTGGGTGCGCCCACCCACCTTGCCACGCACAGACTCGCGGGCAGAACGCTCCGAGCCAGCCCGAGGCAACATGGCGTATTCGGCAGTAACCCAGCCCTCGCCAGAATCCTTCTTCCAGCGCGGCACGCCCTCAGTAAAAGAAGCCACACACAGTACTCGGGTGCGGCCAAAGCTAACCAGCACATTACCTTCGCCGTTTTCTAGCCAGTTGCGGGTGATCGTAACCTCGCGCAGCTGGTTGGTGGCGCGTCCGTCTTTGCGTACAAAATCGCTCATAAACTAAGCCTACCGTAGACAAAAAACCGAGCCAGTTAAAAACTGACTCGGTTTAGCGGTTGCAGTCTTGTGGCGAAGTGTAGGCTAGCATCTTTCCTGATCAGACTGGCTAGAGCAAAGTTCTGTATGTCTCAGAGGTTACTGTGTATTGCAGACACCTAATCTTTAAAGACTGTAATAATCACAGCAATATTGAGTGGAAATATTCAATAAGAGACATATCTAGCTGGAACTTTTATGGTATTTCTACGAGAATGTTGGGTTAGCCCAGACTGCACGAGTATCGATGAATTTTGTGGATTCCACTCCTGGGCCAGCATCTGCGGTTACACGAAGCCGAATCCTTGTAATAGATGAAACATCTACAGTAAAGGAAACTGACTCACCGATAGACATGTTACTTGTTTGAAGAATTTCACCACTGTAGGCGTCAACGACCTCAAAAGTCACAATTATATCAGTATCGTGAGAAGAATCTGATTGTCCTGCTATGACAGAGAAAGTATTAGCACCTTGTGGGACCGCTAAATCAACATATCCTGAAGCCATATTACGCTTCATTTGGCAGCTGAACCCCTCTGAGTAGGGCTGTTTGGCTATAGAGATATAGGAATCAATTCGTTTTATATCTGACCATGGATAGCCTGTGTTGCCCGGCCACGCGCAGTCTTCAACAGTGGCGGCATCGTTAAGGTTAGGGCTCCAGTTGGTAGACTTCGTGGAAGGTTCTGGGTTATCAGTGGAAGGTTCTGGGTTATCAGAGGCCTTAGGAGTATTTTCTGGGGTAGTTTCCGGAGAAGGCGTCTCAGTAACTTCCGATGTAGATGATTGCGCTGGTGTTGGGGTGGTTGTAACTATTTGCGTTACGGTATAGACAGGAGCTGGTGCGTTACTGTAAGTGTTGGAAGATGAATTGTCTGCTAAGTAATACTTAAGACCAAGCCCGGACGAGACCAGGGGGATTATTACCAACCAGAACCACTTAGCGGATGTTTCACCGATTTGTCTTGCTAGTGCGTCTATAAATGATTTGTAAACGGACGCTAAGAAAGTAAGCTTCATTACCAACTCCCATAACCTGAGAAGGAGCTTTCATGCTATTGATGTTAAGCTGAAGTGTCAAATGGTGGATTCCACTTATTGTACTAGTCTATTTGATGATTGCTTGATGCTTTGAACCTTGGCGTTGCCGTGACGGTGAGAGTGGTTGGTGGATTAGGGGGCTGCTGACTGTTTTGCGTAGCTCAGAGGATGCGTCGTGGGATGTGCTGAGGTGTTAGCTGGAGGCTAGAGGCCCTGTATGTCACCGGCAAGCGTTCTGGAAATTTTGATCTCTAAGGTAGGGGTTCTCGGGTTAAAGGACGAAAAGAGTTGGTCTGAGCCCGACCTTTCGGCTTTGTGGTGCGGGAAAGTCTGGTTCAAAGTTGTTGGGGGCCAACTTTGAGGGTGGACAAAATGTGTTGGTGAAACGTCGACTTTTCGGCTTTGTGGTGCGGGAGAGTGGGTGTCAAAGTTGGTACTGGCAGATTCGGTGAGTGAACATCTCGAAATGCGATTCCTGTGGCAGGAAGCTGATCCGGTACGGACTGTCGAAATCGGGCAAGCAGAGGTGGCATTGCACCTCGTGCCACTCAACTGGCGTGCAGCGGATTGATACCTCGGCCAAGCACCTGGGTGAGTTTCTTGCCTGGCTACTCAGCGGTAATCGGCAGGCGGATATGCCAGGTGGGGGCAGGTCGTTTCGGCGGCGGTGCCAGGGTTTGTGGCAGGTGTGGCCTCTTGCTCCGGTGGTGGATCAGGTGCATGAGGTCGTGTTCGTTGACGGGATCCACCTGGGCCGCAAAGCGGTCGTCTTGATTGCTCAGTCCCGGGATTTCATCTTGGGCTGGTATGTGGCACGCAGTGAGAACTCGCGCGCTTGGGAAGCGCTCATGAACCGGATCGCCCCACCAGACGTGGTGGTGACGGATGGGGGCAGTGGCTTCGAAAAAGCCCGCAAGAAAGCCTGGCCGAACACGCGGGTCCAGCGGTGCACCTTCCACGCGTTCGGGACCATCAAACAAGCCACCACCATTGGCCCCAAGCTTGCAGCCTCCAAGGAACTGTACGGCTTGGGCAAGCAGCTCTTGCACGTGAAAGACCGAGAGCAAGCGGCCTCATGGATAGACACCTACTTGGACTGGTGCAAGCGCTGGGAGGGCTTCCTCGCGCAGAAGACCAAGAGGGACGATGGCGGGTGGCAATACACGCACGAACGACTCGTGCGGGCCCGCAACAGTGTGAATCGGCTCATCGGAGCCGAAGTGTTGTTCACCTACACCGACCCCCAGTTTGAGGGGGCGTTGCCGGCGATGAACAACCAGATCGAAGGCGCGACCAACGCGCCCTTGCGTCAACTGTTGCGGGACCACCGGGGAATGCGGCTGACCCGCCGGATCAAAGCGATCTTCTGGTGGTGCTACATGCACACCGAAAACCCGCTCCCACCAGCCCAGATCCTCAAAATAATGCCCACAGACACCCAGATTGAAGCCCAATGGGAACACGCCTCGCGCACACACCCCGCAGCCGGTGTCATCCCCAGATGGGGCGATGCCATCGCCTGGCACGACCTCCACCACACAAGCCCCTACCGAAACAACTGGGACTAACCCTCCACCAACTCTTTTTGTCCTTTAACCCGGGTTCTCTGTGTGGTCATGAAACTACGTTGTTGGCTGAGGCCTTCACGAGGAAGTGATAGATGATTTGTGTGTAGCCAAGCCTACCGTAGACAAAAAACCGAGCCAGTTAAAAACTGACTCGGTTCAGCGGTGCGCGAGGGGGGACTCGAACCCCCACGCCTAGGGCACTAGAACCTAAATCTAGCGCGTCTACCAATTCCGCCACTCGCGCGTGCCGGATTAGCTTAAAACATTTCCGGCCTCAGACACAAATTATTTTAATGGGGTCTAGCTCACTTTCAGTTCTTTGCGCAGACGCTCCACGTGACCAGTGGCTTTAACGTTGTATTTAGCCAGGGCCACGGTAGCGTCAGGGCTAATAACAAAGGTAGAGCGACGTACGCCCACGCTGACGCGGCCGTAGTTCTTTTTCTCGCCCCACACACCCCAAGCTTCCATTACCTGGTGATCTGCGTCTGAAAGCAGCGGGAAAGGTAACTCCTGCTTGGTAGCAAAACGTTTTAGGGCCTCAACCTTGTCTGGGCTGATACCAACTACGCTGTAGCCGGCCTCAGCCCAGGCAGCTGAGGAATCGCGAAAATCGCAGGCCTCTTTAGTGCAGCCAGGAGTGGCTGCCTTGGGGTAGAAATAGGCCACAACCCCCTTGGGGGCCTTGTCTAGCAGCTGGCTTAGAGACACCAGCTCTCCATCTGCGTTAGGGAGATTGAAAGCCGGGGCTAGGGCGCCAACTTCAAGAGTGGTCATTTATTTCTTCCTGTCTAGATTTTTCAGGCGACTAGTTCGAGTGCTGCACGAGCGGCAGCGAGACGAGCTAGGGCGCGTTCTAGACGGGAGGGGGAGGCCGACTCGGTCAGGGACTCCAGTTCGTTCTGGGCCGCCTGTAGTTCGAGTTCTAAGTTACGCATATTGTCTTCACTCCTTTTCTTCTTCAGCATCCAACAGTCTGACGGGTACGGGTATGTAACCGCCATGAGGGTTGAATATATTCCACACCGGCTAAACCTTGTGGGAATGCAGCAGCTAACAAGAGTTAACTGTTTGGTTTAAAACTGTCACTCGCGCGGTGAGTGATCAGCGTTACCGCAATGGTATATTAACCGGTGGTACACCGCCAGGGACTCGAACCCTGAACCCGCTGATTAAGAGTCAGCTGCTCTGCCAGTTGAGCTAGCGGTGCAAGGAAGCAACCGTATGGTTGAGCTTCGTACACCGCCAGGGACTCGAACCCTGAACCCGCTGATTAAGAGTCAGCTGCTCTGCCAGTTGAGCTAGCGGTGCATTTTTGCTGCGCGTTTAACTTCGCAACGGAGAGAAACTTTATGTGCTCGGCGGGGGGCTTGTCCAGTCGAGAAAGCCCAAAATCGCTGTTTGTAAGCTAACTCACGTTTATGTGGTGCTTATTGGTGCGTGCATAAGTACTTAGCGGCTTATACGTGAGGTACGGTTAGGACGTGTCTAAGCCGATCGTAACTTTGGCGACTTGCGCCGATTTCCCTGACCTTGACGAAGATGACCGCAGCCTACCCCAAGCCCTTTATGAGCGCGGTATCGAGCCGCGCATTGCTGTATGGAACGACCCTGGCGTTGACTGGTCTAAAGCTGGGGTAGTGGTGATGCGCTCGGTGCGTGACTATGCCCGTAAGCGCAACTACGCCAACTTCCTACGCTGGGCTCGCAGCCTTGAACGTCCTCTAAACCACGCCGAGATAGTTGACTGGTTTGGAGACAAGCACTACCTCAAAGACCTGGCCGCCCGAGGCGTGCCGATTATCCCCACCACCTGGCTAGAGCCCTCCGCAAACCTGTCTAAGCACCAGGTACACACCCGTTTCCCCGCCCACGGCGACTTCGTAATCAAGCCGGCCATCTCCTCAGGTGGTCGCGGCACCGGCCGCTACACGGCCACCAGCGCCACCTCACGTTCGGCAGCTATTAACGACACCATGCACCACCTGGCGCGGGGCCGCACCGTAATGATGCAGCGCTACCTAGAGTCCGTAGACCAAACCGGTGAGCTGTCCCTGGTGTACTTCAACGGTGTGCTCTCCCACGCGGTACAGAAAAAGCCCATGCTGCACCCGCGCTTTAAGGCGGTAGATGAAGTCCACGAGGAAATCGTTGAGGCCCGCGAACCCAGCGAAATGGAATGGCTGTGGGGTGAGCGAGTACGCCGCGCCCTACACGCCCAGATTAAGGAGCGCGCTGGGCGTGACATTCAGGTGCTCTTTAACCGCGTAGACGTAGTTAGCGACGGCGCCGGTGGCTTCTACCTGATGGAAGTATCTTTGGTGGACGCCCCGCTGTACCTAAATGCCGCTGAGGGAGCCCTAGAAAACTTCGCCGACGCTATCGCCCAGCGCGTCTTCTGGTAAACGCCAGCTGACATGCCTGCGTGGTGCGCCGACACCGCTTGACGTGTCTAGCTGCAGCCCAACCTGGGAGATGCCCAGATCAGGGATAAATCAGGGGACTTTAGGGTCCCTAAAATGCCCCTGACGTGCCTAAAATTGAGGCCGTGAAAACGTTACTAAACCTCATTTGGTTAATTTTTGGTGGCATTTGGCTGTCCCTGGGCTACATTTTCTTCGGCATTATCGCCTGCATTTTGGTGGTAACCCTGCCGGCCGGTGTGGCCTGCTTCAGGATCGCCAACTATGTACTGTGGCCCTTTGGTCGCGAAGTAGTGCCGGCGCCTGGAGCTGGCGCCATGAGCGGCATCTCCAATGTCATTTGGTTCCTGGTAGCTGGGCTGTGGCTGGCCATCAGCCACATCACCACCGCTTTCTTCCAGGCCATCACCATCATCGGTATCCCGCTGGCAATTGCCAACATCAAGATGATCCCGGTGACCTGCTTCCCCTTCGGCAAGCAGATTGTCTCCTCTGACCAGGTTTACTACCGCAACTGACTAGCCGCCACGTGGCAGTTAGGGGCCACAAAGCAGCCAGGTGGCGCTCGCAGCAATGCCGCGAGCGCCACCTGGCCGGCTCAAGCTCAATAGTGCCGGTGCTACTTAGCTATTGCAGCGCTACTTAGCTACCTCAGCGAAACTAGCTTTTGTTAGCTGCGCTAAAACCTGGGGGTCTAACTCCAAATCCAGTCCGCGCCGCCCGCCGGAGACAAACACTGTCTCATGCGTGGCGGCGCTGGTGTCTATCAGCGTAGGTAGAGCCTTTTTCTGGCCCAGCGGCGAAATGCCGCCCACCACATAGCCGGTGGTGCGCTGGGCCAGGTCCGGATCAGCCAGCTGCGCTTTCTTCCACCCCAACTGTTTGGCAATAGCCTTCAAATCCAGGCGGCTAGCCACCGGGATAACCACCACCGCCAGGGCTTTTTCGTGTGAAACCAGCAAAGTTTTAAACACTCGCGCCGGGTCTAGCCCCAGCGCCTGGGCTGCTTCCAGGCCCCAAGCCTGGGCGCGTTCATCATGCTCATAGGTGTGAATCACCGGGGTGATACCGGCTTTTTGTAAAGCCAAAATTGCGCCGGTACCGGCCTCAGAGTGCTTAGATTTTTTAGCCATCAGGCTTCGCCAACTTTCAAAAGATGCAAAATTGCTTTATCTTCACGATCGCACTGGGCCACATCCACCAGGAAAACCAGGCGCCAGTCATGGTTATCGTCAGGGTCGTTTAGGATCTGCGTGGCCAGCCAGGCTCGACCGCTACCAACAAGGGCCTCACGTAGCTTTTCGCCCACCCCAGCCAAAGCCAAAGCGGCGTCGTCGGGATCTTCATCAATTAACGCATACTGCTTAGAGTGAGCCTCAGAGTCGATAGCCAGCCACTCGTAGGCGTCATAGTAATCATCGAGCAGATTATTAAAACGCTCACTATCCCAAGCTTTAGAGTTAGCCAGGCTCACCAGGCGATCCACATCCTCAGCGGCAATCGCCTCCACATAAGCCCACATGCTCTGACGCACCAAGGTACGCAAGCGGTGCTTATTGCGGCTAAGGGGCACGTGACCGTCGGCGTCGGCACCAAAAGCACGCTCCGCTGGGGCAGGGTCATTGCGTACCAACTCCACATTAGAGCCCGCCTGCAGCTGACCTAGGGCCTCCCACTCATCAAGTAGGGACGAGTCTACGCTGCGCACCAACTCGCCCAGCCAGTCAATTAGCTCCACCACCTCATCGGTGCGGTGCTCTTCGGGCACCACCTGGCGCAAAGCCCGGTAGGCGTCAGTTAAATAACGCAGCAGCACACCCTCACTACGGGCCAACTGGTACACCGAAATCAAGTCAGAGAAAGTCATGGCCTTCTCAACCATTTCACGCACCACCGACTTAGGGGCCAACTCATACTCCCTAACCCAAGGGTTGGCCTGGGCGTAAACCCCATAGGCGCCGGCCAGCAGCTCAGCTAAAGGTTGGGGCCAAGTAATAGCCTCCAAAGCCTCCATACGCTCGTCATAATCTAGGCCCTCAGCCTTCATAGCGGCCACCGCCTCACCCCTAGCGGCGCGCTGCTGGGCGTAAAGCAGCGGGCGTGGATCATCCAAAGTGGACTCCACCACCGAGACCACATCCAGGGTGTGCTCAGGGCTGTCCAAGCCCAACAAATCCATTGTGGCCAGGGCAAAAGGCGCCAAAGGCGCGTTGAGGGCAAAATCGTCGGGCAAATCAACCGCCAGGCGCAGACGCGGCAAACCATCAGCTGCGGCCTGGGCGGAAGAAACATGCTCCAGCACCCCGGCTGTGCGCAGCGAACGGTAAATCTCTAGCGCCCGCTTTAAATGCTGGTGGGTGGCCGCCTCGCCCTCATGCACCGCCTGCAGCAAATTCCACATGGCCGCCACCGGGTTAGGCCGCTCCATCAGGTTCAAAACCATGGTGGTAGTGACACGGAACTGACTAGTTAAAGTCTCCGGCGGGGCCGCCACCAGGCGCTCAAAAGTCTTATCAGTCCAGTTCACGCGGCCTTCGGGGGCCTTCTTGCGGGTAATTTTGCGTTTCTTGCGTTCATCATCGCCGGCCTTAGCTAGCGCCGCCGCGTTTTCAATCACATGCTCGGGGGCCTGCACCACCACATAGCCGTGCGTGTCAAAGCCCGCACGCCCGGCCCGTCCAGCAATCTGGTGGAACTCGCGGGCCGTCAAATGCCGCTCCTTTGGCGCCGTCGAACTTAACCAAAGACGTAAACACCACGCAGCGGATAGGCACATTAATACCCACCCCCAGCGTGTCTGTGCCGCAAATAACCGGCAGTAAACCCTGCTGCGCTAAACGCTCCACCAGGCGCCGGTAACGCGGCAACATACCCGCATGGTGCACCCCAATACCGGCGCGCAACAGCTTAGAAAGCGTGGCCCCAAAACCCACCCCAAAGCGTTCGCCGGCAATCGCCTGGCTGATCTCATCACGCTGGGCGCGGTCAATTAACTTAGTGCTCAGCAGCGCACTAGCCCGCTCAATGGCCTCACGCTGAGAAAAATGCACCACATAAACCGGGGCCTTATTTTGCCCAATCAGGCGCTCCAGCAAAGGCCCAATTGCCTCCACGGAATACTCAAAATCGAGGGGGACTGGGCGTACGGCGTCGTCAACCACGGCCACGGCGCGCCCAGTGCGCTCACGCAAATCCTTAACCAGCCACGAAACATCACCCAAAGTGGCGCTCAGCAGCACCATCTGCGCCTGGGGTAGCTCCAACAGCGGCACCTGCCAAGCCCAGCCACGCTGCGGATCGGCGTAGTAATGGAACTCATCCATCACCACCGTATCCACATCCAGCGCCCGCCCCTGACGCAGCGACTGGTTAGCTAAAATCTCGGCGGTGCAGCAAATAATGGGGGCGTCAGGGTTAATCGAAGAATCACCCGTGACCATTCCCACATTCTGGGCGCCAAATAGGCGGATCAGCTCAAAAAACTTCTCACTAACCAAAGCCTTAAGCGGCGCCGTGTAGTAAGAACGCTCCCCGCGTGCCAAAGAAGTAAAATGCGCCGCCAAAGCAATCATTGACTTGCCTGAGCCCGTGGGCGTGGCGGCAACTACATGCTCGCCCTCCACAATGGCCAGCAAAGACTCCTCTTGATGGGGATACAGCGGGCGGCCGGTACTGTCAGCCCACTGCGTGAAGGCATCATAAAGCTCATCACTGGTGGGAACATAGTCCGGGTTACTTGCCGGTATTAAAGCATCAAGTACGCGATTCAAAGCAGGGGCATGGTCCACACTGGCTATTTTCTCATGTTCGTATATGCTGACACCGCACAAAGACACGGCTGCGAGGAATATCAAATGCAAGCATTAGCCCAAGCCTTACAGAATTTAGCGATTGGCTCACCCTGCATCTGACCATGTGGATTTTGGTCGGCACCGGCCTTTATCTAACTATCAGGCTACGCGGGGTTCAGTTCAGGCTGCTGCCCGCGATGGTACGTTCCATCCTCTCCTCACGTTCGGGCGCCAGCGGGGGTATCTCCTCCTTCCAGGCCTTCACTATTTCCCTAGCCGCGCGCGTGGGTATCGGTAACGTGTTTGGTGTGGCCGCAGCCCTGATCCTGGGCGGGCCCGGCGCGGTGTTCTGGATGTGGGTAATTGCCCTGGTGGGTATGGCTACCGCTTTTGCTGAAGCCACCTTGGCTCAGATTTTCAAGGTACGCGCCGACGACGGAACTTTCCGCGGTGGCCCGGCTACCTACATGTGGCTGGGTATGGGCTCGCGCAAACTGGGCGTGCTCTTCTCCGTGCTAACCATTGCCACCTGCGGTTTTTCCATCATCATGGTGCAGTCCAATGCTATTAGCGGCATTATTGGCCCCGGCTCTAGCGTTAATGCCTCCAAGGAAGTGACGGCGGCGCTGCTGTTTGTGCTGGCGGCCCCGGTGATTTTGGGTGGTATCCGCTCTGTGGCCCGAGTTACCGAGTGGATGGCCCCCATTATGAGCGTGGTTTACCTAGGTTTGGGCCTGGGCGTGCTGGTAGTTAACTACGACCGGGTGCTGCCTGCCCTGGAAATCATTGTGGAATCTGCCTTTGGCCCGGCCCAGTTTGCCGGCGGCGTTACCGGCGGCATTATGGCGGCGCTAATCAACGGCACTAAGCGTGGCCTGTTCTCTAACGAAGCCGGTCAGGGCACCGCCCCTAACGCGGCGGCCACTGCTACCGTGGCTCACCCCATCCAGCAGGGCCTGGTGCAGTCCCTGGGCGTGTTTGTGGACACCATCATTGTGTGCACCATGACCGCCATCGTGATTTTGAGTGCGGGTAAATCGGTTTACACCCCCGGCACACTAGACCCCTAGCCAGGCCGCGAGCCTGACCCAAAAAGCCGTGGTTTCCGCCCTGGGCGGCTGGGCTGAGATCCCTATGGCCCTGATTATTACCGTGCTGGCTTTCTCCTCAGTGCTGGCCGCCGCCTCCTACTCTGAGGTGGCCGTTAACTTCATCAGCCCCAAAAAGGGCGGGCGCATTTTTGTGCGCGTGCTATCGGTAGTTAGCACCGTGCTGGGCGCCCTGGCCACGCTGGAACTGGTGTGGAACTCGGTGGATGTAATGATGGCCATCATGACCGCCACCAACCTGCTGGCCCTGATTTGGTTGGCCAAGTGGGTCTCTGGCGCCCTGCGTGACTGGGAGTCTCAGCGTCGCGACGGCGTCAAAACCCCCGTTTTTGTGGGTAAAAACAACCCCAATTTGCCTGCAGATGTAAAAACGAACGTGTGGGAAACGCCGGCGTCATAACCCTGAAACATAAAGCACTTAGGCTCGCAGTAGCTAATTTTTATCTCTGCGAAAGGAAGTGCCAATGTTGGCCATCGCTAAAACCGATGATTGGTTGGCTAAGCCAACCGCTGCCCTAGGGGATTTTTCCACCTACTTCTACGGCTATTTCCTGGCCTTCTTGCTGGTTGGTGTGGGGCTGTACTTCACGGCGCGCATGTATGGCATCCAGTTCCGTCTCTTTAGGCACATGGTTGCTTCACTAACCAACTCGCGTGATGGGCAAGGTGGGGGGTATCTCCTCCTTCCAGGCCTTCACCATTGGCCTGGCTTCACGTGTGGGTACCGGTAACATCATTGGGGTGGCGCTAGCCATCATCATGGGTGGTCCGGGCGCCGTGTTCTGGATGTGGGTAGTGGCCCTGGTGGGTATGGCTACCGCATTCGTGGAGGCCACCTTGGCGCAGATGTATAAGGTAGCTAACCCCGACGGTAGTTTCCGTGGTGGGCCGGCCTACTACATTACGCGCGGACTGAAAATGAAGCCGTTGGCTGTGGCTTTCGCAGCGGTAATTATTTTCGTATTCGGTTTCGCCTATGAGGCCACCCAGGCTAACGCCATTTCCGGCATTATGGAGCACACTTTTAACGTGCCTACCTGGGTTACCGGTGTGGGTCTGTTGGTGATCACTGCCCCCATCATTTTTGGTGGTATGCGTCAGGTAGCTAAGGTCTCTGAGTGGATCGCCCCGATTATGGCGCTGGGTTATGTATTGCTGGCCGCAGTTATTTTGCTGCTAAACATCACCGCTATTCCCGGTGCGCTGCTACAAATCTTTAAGGGTGCTTTTGGGTTAGACCAGGCCCTGGCTGGTATGGCTGGTGGTTTTACCGCCGCTGCCCTAAACGGTATTAAGCGTGGTTTGTTCTCCAACGAGGCCGGTGAGGGCTCGGTGCCTAACGCTGCCGCTGCTGCCACCACCGCCCACCCGGTTAACCAGGGTTTCATCCAGTCCATGGGTGTATTTGTGGACACCTTGCTGGTGTGTACCGCCACCGCCCTGATTGTGCTGCTGTCTGGGGTTTACAACCCGGCCGCTGCCCGCACGGGTCAGTTCAGCGCCGGTACGCTCACCTCAATTTCGGTAACCTCACAGCTAGGTGGCTGGGCTCAGTACCTGATGGCCGCCATGGTTTTCGTGTTCGCCTACTCCTCGCTGCTGGGTAACTACACCTACGCGGAAATCAATGACTCCTTCCTGCGTGGGGCCACCAAGAAGCTCAACCACACTTGGCTGCGGGTAATGATCCTGGTTGCCACCTATGTGGGTGCGGTAGCTTCCCTGGACTTCGTGTGGAACCTGGCCGACGTGGTTATGGGCATCATGGCTACCATCAACATCTTCGCTATCACCATTATGGGCCGCTGGGCCTTTGGGGCTTTGCGTGACTGGGAAAGCCAGTACGCCCAGCTTAAGGCCGGCGAGATTGATGAGATTCGGTTTGTTTCTACCGACAACAAATTCTTGCCTGGCAAGCTCCCCGGCGACGTGTGGTCTAGCGAAACGCTGGTGTGCACGTAAATGATCGCGCTGAGGCTTAAGGCCTGCGTGATTGTGCTGGCGCTAAGCGGCTAAACGCACCCTTGGCCCTTTGTGGTATCTGATTGTGGCCCTAAGGGGTGTGGCTGCTTAGCGCTGGTTTAAATGTCGACGTCGGCTCTGGCTGGTTTTAGCCGTTAAGGGCCGACGTCGGCGTTAGACTGAAGCCATGATTTTGGCTCGCTTTACTAGCGGTGATGAACCCCGCTACGGCATTGTGCAGGGCTTGGATTACACCGAACGCTGCGATTTAGATTTCCCCGACACTGCGCGACTAGTGGTGCTCAAAGGTGACCCGCTATTTGGCGCTCCTGAGGCTACCGGTGAAGTTATCGCGCTAAACGAGGTGCGTCTGCTCTCGCCGGTTATTCCCCGCTCTAAAGTGGTGGGACTAGGTTCCACCTACGACGGCGAAGCGGGCTCACTAACCGAGCCGCCTTTCGTTTTCCTCAAGCCCAACACCGCCGTGATCGGCACCGACACCCCAATTATTAAGCCTGACTGGTCACAGACTTTGGTGCATGAGGCGGAGCTGGCCATCATTATTAAAGACCTGTGTAAAGGATGTGGACCCTGCCGACGCCGCCCACCACGTGCTGGGTTACACGGTAGCTAATGATGTGGCCGCTCCCAGCGACAATATTGTGCGTTCTAAGTCTTTTGACACCGCCTGCCCGCTAGGTCCGTGGATTTATGTGCCCGAAGCCGACGACGAATTCAACCCGGCTAACGCCCGCGTAACCCTACGCATTGACGGCGAGGTAGTGGGGGAGGGCAACACCGCCAACCTGAATGTCAGCATCGAAAATATTGTGGCCAGTGTCTCACGCATGTTTACGTTACTGCCTGGAGATGTGATCCTAACTGGCGCAGCTGCCTATGCAAAAGATGTTCCTTCCGGCGTGGGCGTTGCGGCGCAGATCGATGGACTGGGTAGAATCGCTAGCGTAGTGCGCTAAGCACGCTTAGCGCTCCTAAAAAATTTAGGGGCGCAAAAAATGTAGGCCGCCTAAGTTGCCCCTTAACTTAGGCGGCCTACCTCTATCCGGTAGTCGCTTTTAGTTCAACTTGTTCACTGCGGCGCTGATTTGCTCCACAGTTTGGTGCTCAATGGCGTGGCCAGTAGCCATGTTCAGGCGGGCAAAATGCTCGTAGCCATGACCACAGTCAGCCCCGTCGGTCAGGGCCACGCCGGCGTTTTCACGCAGCCAAGTGGTAGGCGAGCCCTTAACGCCGCGCTCTAGCAGGCTAGAGCAATCCACCCAGCCCAGGTAGGTTCCCTGTGGAACATCCATGTGTAGCCCCACCTTGGCCAGCTCCTGGCTAACTAGCTGCGCATTTTCATGCACGTAGCTAGAAACTTCGCGCACCCAATACTGTGCCTGGGTGAAAGCCGCCGTAGCCGCACGCACACCCAAAGGACCAGCGTGGTGGGCGACGTCGTCGGCAATAGGGCGCCAAGCTGACGCACCTTGCCATCCAAAATCAGCTGCGCCGCACCCAAAGCCGGCACATTCCAGCCTTTAGAGGCCGAAGTTGCGGTCCAGGTCAGATCCGGGTCAGCCGCCGCCCGCAGCGGGTAGGGGTGGTGCTTGGCCTCAGGGGAGAGCAGTAGGGGAGCGTGAATCTCGTCATTAAAGACGGGCACGCCATACTTAGCGGAAAGCTGCGCCACCTTATCTAACTCAGCCTCGGTAAGCACACGCCCCACCGGGTTCCAGGGGTTGCACAAAATAAACAGGCTGGCCCCACGCGACATAGCCGCTTCAATACCCTCAAAATCTAGCTGCCAGGTGCCCTCGGCATAAATGCTAGGCACCTGCACGGCCTGAAAACCGCAGGCCGGAATGGTTTTAAGGAAGGTCATGTAGGCCGGGGTGGGCACAATAACCGGCTTAGATTTGTCGCAGAAATCAGTCAAAATTCGGCGCAGCGCCATGATCACGTCATGGACCACAAAAATCTTGTCCGGATCCAAATCCCAGCCATAGTTACGACGCGAATAGGCGGCCAAAGCCCGCTCGCATTCAGTCAGCAGGCCATCTGGCATGTAACCTAGCTCGCCTACATCAACGGCCTGCTTAATGGCCTCGGCCACTTCAGGGGCAATACCTAAATCCATTTCGGCCACCCAGGCACCAATGGTCCCGGGCCAGCGCGTCCATTTCAAAGAGCCGCGCTCACGCATTTGCTGCGCGGTTAACGAATCCCAAGCCTGTGTAATAGTGCTCATAAGCTAACTGTACGCCCCAACCTAAGTGGGGCAAGGCCGGCGGCGGTAGGCTTAAGACATTATGAGTGAGCTAACCCAGGCATCAGCCGCCCACGCCCTGCCCACCGGCAGTGATATTCGCGTACGTTTTTGTCCTTCCCCCACCGGTACCCCCCACGTCGGTATGGTGCGTACCTGTCTATTTAACTGGGCTTATGCCCGTCACGTAGGTGGCACCTTCGTTTTCCGTATCGAAGACACCGACGCCGCCCGTGACTCTGAAGAATCCTTTGACGCCATCCTAGACTCGCTGCGCTGGCTGCACCTGGACTGGGATGAGGGCGTTGGCAAGGGTGGCCCACACGAGCCCTACCGCCAGTCCCAGCGCATGGACCTGTACAAGCAGGTGGCCAAGGAGCTGCTAGAAGCCGGCTACCTCTACGAGTCCTACTCCACCCCTGAAGAGGTTGAAGCCCGCCACCGTGCCAAGGGTGAAGACCCCAAACTGGGCTATGACGGCTTTGACCGCAACCTCAGCGCCGAGCAGATTGAGGCCTACCGCGCCCAGGGGCGCCAGCCGGTGCTGCGCGTGCGTATGCCTGATGAAGACATCACCTTCACTGACCTGGTGCGTGGCGAGATCACCTTCAAGGCCGGCTCCGTGCCCGACTATGTAGTAGTGCGCGCCAACGGTGACCCGCTATACACCCTGGTGAACCCGGTTGACGACGCCGCCATGGGGATCACCCACGTGCTGCGCGGCGAGGACCTACTATCCTCCACCCCCCGCCAGATTGTGCTCTACCAGGCCCTAATCGCCATTGGCCGAGCCCAGTTCATCCCCGCCTTTGGGCACCTGCCCTACGTAATGGGTGAGGGTAACAAGAAGCTGTCTAAGCGTGACCCTTCCTCCAACCTGCTGCTGCACCGTCGAAACGGCATGATCCCTGAGGGGCTGCTCAACTACCTGGCCCTACTGGGTTGGTCGCTGAGCAAGGATGAGGACATCTTCACCCCCGAGCAGCTGGTGGCCGCCTTCGACATTCACGACGTCAACCCCAACCCGGCCCGCTTTGACCCCAAGAAGTGTGTGGCTATTAACGCTGAGCACGTGCGCCGCCTGGAGGGGGAGGACTTCCGCAACCGCCTGGTGCCCTACCTCTACGACCTCTACGCCCCGGCCGAGGAAGCCCAAGCCCTGGTTAGCGCCCCCGAATTTGACCAGTTAACCGCCCGTGAGCAGGAGATTCTAACTGCCGCCGCGCCGTTGATTCAGACCCGCGTGCAGCTACTAGGTGAGGCTCGCGGCATGTTGGGCTTCTTCTTTACCGACGCCGCCGCCCTGGACTACGACGAAAAGTCTTTCGCCAAGCTGGTAAAGAACCCTGAGACTGTAGCTGCCAACCAGCAGGTACTGCAGGCCGCCGACCAAGCCCTGCGCTCCCTGGAGCAGTGGAACCACGACGCTCTACAACAGGCGCTGCGTCAGGCTCTAGTTGAAGGCCTAGGGCTCAAGCCGCGCGTGGCCTTCGGGGCGCTGCGCGTAGCCGTAACCGGCCGCCAGGTCTCCCCGCCGCTATTTGAGTCCATGGAAATCCTGGGTAAGGAGCTAACCATGGCCCGAATTGAAGCACTTTTGGCTGCAATTTCAAAGTAAAACCCAAATGTGCTTAGGGTCACGCTAAAAAAATTTGGCAAGCGGGCTAAAGATCCGATAGATTCTTACCCGTTGCGCCGCCGGGGCAAGCCCAAAAGGTTTGTGACCGCAGCGTGATCCCCTTGGGGTATGGTGTAATTGGCAACACAGCTGATTCTGGTTCAGCCATTCTAGGTTCGAGTCCTGGTACCCCAGCCACTTACTGGTTAAACCAAAAAGTGAATAAGGCCCCCATCGTCTAGCGGCCTAGGACATCGCCCTCTCACGGCGGTAACACCGGTTCAAATCCGGTTGGGGGTACGGATACGCTACACAAAAGCGTAGACACCGTTCCGCAAGGAATAAAAGGCCCCCATCGTCTAGCGGCCTAGGACATCGCCCTCTCACGGCGGTAACACCGGTTCAAATCCGGTTGGGGGTACCACGAGCCCGGGTTTTGCCCGGGTTTTTTTGTAGTTAAGCGGCGTCTACTAACGCCGGTTCCTAAAGTTTAGGATGGTTTACGTGACCACTTTTGAAGCGCTAAAGCCCCCCGCCCCCGCCAATCCCGCAGCCCTACGCGTTTACCCCCTAGGTGGTCTAGGTGAGGTTGGCCGTAACATGACTGTCTTTGAAACCCAGGGGCAGCTTTTAATCGTTGACTGCGGCGTGCTCTTTCCTGAAGAAGACCAGCCCGGTGTGGACCTAATCCTGCCCGACTTTGGCCCTATCGCTGACCGTCTCGACGACGTCCAGGCCCTAGTGCTCACCCACGGCCACGAAGACCACATCGGGGCCGTACCCTACCTACTAAAGCTACGCCCCGACATTGAACTAGTGGGCAGCGAACTAACCCTGGCCTTCGTAGAAGCCAAACTAAAAGAATTCCGTATCAACCCCAAGCTGCGCGTAGTATCCGAACACGAACGCGTACGCTACGGCGCCTTCGACATGGAATTTGTGGCCGTAAACCACTCCATCCCCGACGCCATGGCCGCCTTTATCCGCACCAAAGCCGGCACCGCCCTAATCACCGGCGACTTCAAAATGGACTCCCTGCCCATCGACGGGCGCATCACCGACCTGCGCTCCTTCGCCCGCTTTGGTGAAGAAGGCGTAGACCTATTCTGCGTAGACTCCACCAATGCTGAAGTGCCCGGCATGGTGGCCCACGAACGCGAAATCGGCCCGGTACTAAACCGCGTCTTTGACGAATCCCAAGGCCAAATCGTGGTGGCCTCCTTCTCCTCCCACGTCCACCGCGTCCAGCAGGTGCTCGACGCAGCCGCCTTACATGACCGCAAAGTCGCCCTCATTGGCCGCTCCATGGTGCGCAACATGAAAATCGCCGCCGAACGCGGCTACCTAAACGTGCCCGAAGGCGTAATCGTAGACCAGCGCGAAATCAACAACTACCTACCCAGCCAGCGCGTACTAATGGCCACCGGCTCCCAGGGTGAACCCATGGCCGCCCTTAGCCGCATGGCCCACCGCGAACACCGCTGGATCACCCTAGACCCCGAAGACACGGTTATCTTCGCCTCCTCACTAATCCCAGGCAACGAAAACTCTGTTTTCCGCGTAATCAACCAGATCATGCGTCTAGGCGCACGCGTAGTACACCAGGCCAACGCCCGCGTACACGTCTCCGGCCACGCCTCCAGTGAGGAACTACTGCACGTCTACAACATCGTCCAGCCCCGCAACGTAATGCCTATCCACGGCGAAATCCGCCACATCGTGGCCAACGGTGCGCTCGCAGTAAAGACCGGGGTACCAGCCAGCAACGTAATGCTGTGCGAGGACGGCGACGTCGTCGACCTATATGAAGGAAAAGCCCAGGTGGTGGGCTCCTACCCATGCGACTACGTATACGTAGATGGCTCCAGCGTAGGTGAAATTGACGAAGACGAGCTAGCTGGGCGCCGCGTACTGGCAGAAGAAGGCTTTGTCTCAGTTTTGCGGTCGTAGAGACCACAACCGGTACTATTCTGGCTGGACCGCACATTCAGGCCCGAGGCGTGGCAGAAGACGACTCTGTATTTGAGGAAGTTCTTCCTGACGTCACCAACGCGCTAGGTGACGCCCTAGACAGTGGCGTTAGCGACACTCACGGCCTACAGCAGGTTATGCGGCGCGCTTTGGGACGTTGGGTAGCTCGTAAGCTGCGTCGTCGGCCTATGATCGTGCCTGTAGTAATTAAAGCGTAAATAGGAAATTCACTAGTGACTGAACCCAAGAGCACCACCGCCCCGGCTAAGCTGATATCTCCGCTGCGGCGCAGAGTAGGCGCAGATACCCGCCGATGGATCGACTCTATGCCGACCATCATGGCGCGGCTGTTGCAGATAGCTGCGGTTTTATCGCTACTTGGGGGACTGGGGCTAAGGCGCTGGGATCTATATAAGCTGGTTGTTGAGCCTTTCTACTTTATTGGTATCCCGGTGGGTGCCTCCTTCCTGGGGGCGGTGCTGCTACTGATTTGGGCTGGGGCGGCCAGTAGGCGCAAACGACTGGCGCTTAACCTGGCCCTGACCTTGCAGTTCCTGTTCTTAACGGTGGGCTCACTGACGCTGGTATACCAGCAGTTCCCAGATGACCTGGAAGAGCGCACCCATGTAACTGTCACCCAGCACGGCCCAGACTGGCTCATGCTGGCCTGGGTGCTGGTGTGCATCCCGGTTATCGCGATTTTGTTGGCTTCCCGCCCAGCTTCCCCGGCCGTATTGTGCGCGGCTCATGGTGGCGGGCGCTGCTGACCCTAGTGGTTGGTATGGCCTCCGTGATTGCCCTGGGCACGCTCCTGGTGGTGCCCGCGCACAGCCCCGACGGTAACGAATGGGCTATCCGCCACCGTATGCGCTGGGTGGCTTGGCGCACCCTAGGCCCAGAAATTGGTGGCATTGGGGGCGTTCCCGCCTATCGGGGGCCGGTGTGGCTGGGTACTTTGCTTTACCTGCTGGCCGCCCTGGTGGTGCTAATTAGCCTGACCGTGTTTTTGCGTTCAGCTAAGCGCACCCCGCGCGCCGGTGATGACCTGCGTGTGCGTGGTTTGCTGCTGGATTGGGAGGAAGACTCCCTGGGCTACTTCGCTACCCGCCGTGACCGTCTGACCGTGTTTTCTCCTGACGGTAAGGCTGCGGTTTCCTTTGGCCTGTCTACCGGTGTGGCCATGGCTGCCGGTGATCCGCTAGGTGATCCGGCCAGTTGGGATGACGCCATTAGTGCCTGGCTGGATGAATGTGGCGACTACGGTTGGGTGCCGGCAGTTATCTCCGCTGGTGAGAAGGGCGCGCGTGCCTACAAAAACTTTGGTTTCACCGTGCGTCGCATGGGGGGATGAGTCCATTATTGAGGCCGCCAGTTTCTCGCTGCGGGGCCTGCCGCAGGTGGCTAAAGCGGTGCGGCGAGTACGTGCCAGTGGCGCCCGCGTGGAAATTAGGCGCCTAGGCGACATTCCCCACGAGGAGCGCCGTCAGTTGCGCGATTTGGCTAATGCGTGGCGTAACGGGGAAGAGCGCGGCTTCTCTATGGCTCTAGATCGCACTCTCGACGACGTCGACGAGCGTGAGCTGGTGGTTACGGTACAGGATCAAGATGACAAGACCGTGGCGCTACTGGCGTTTTGCCCCTGGGGCAAGCGCGGGGTGTCCCTGGACGTGATGCGCCGTAGCCCCAAGGCCCCCAACGGGGTCAATGAGGCTATGGTGGCAGCCCTGCTAACCGACGGCGAACGCTACGGAGTTGACCGGGTTTCGCTGAACTTTGCTATGTTCCGTTCCGTATTTGTGGACGGTATGGCGGTGGACGCCTCCCTGGCGGCTAAAACCATGGCTCGGATCATGCGTTTTGCCTCGCACTTTTGGCAGCTGGAGCAGCTGTATGAATCTAACGCCAAATACAACCCCAGCTGGTACCCGCGTTACATGTGCTACGCCGACGGCACCCAAGCCGCCCGCGTGCTACTGGCAGCTGGCCGCTAGAAGGTTTCATCCCTAACTTTGAGCGCTTTGGTCGCGCCCACGTGGATAACAGCGCCATTATGGGTAGCGACTATGCAGCCCTGGTGGCCCAGCAGGTTGAACGCCACATTCAAGCGCAAATCCCTACCCGGCGTCTGTCGGCTGAGGATCGTGAACGCGCGGTGGCCCTAGAGCGCACCCTGGACGCCAAAATTGACCCCTATCCCACTGGGGTTAAGCACGGTATGCCCCCGGCCCATGCCCTAGTGCAGCCGGTGTTCCGCCAGTTGGCGGCAGGTGAAGAATCTATTGTGCAGCTGCGCGTTGAGGGTCGCGTGGGCCTAGAGCGTGACCACGGTGGGCTTATCTTCGTTGATCTGGTAGAGGGCTACAAGCACATTCAGCTGCTCTTTGATGCTTCAGAAACCGGTGCCAAGCTGGAAATGTGGCGTTCACTGATTAACCGTGGCGACATTGTGGTGGTTTCCGGCCTGGCTATGCGTACACGCACCGGTGAACCCTCAATTTTGGTGCAGGGCTGGCAGCTGCTAGCTAAAGCCCTCACCGCCTTGCCGCGCGCCCGGCGCGGGGGGGACATGGCAAGATCACCATCCCACTGGGGGCTAACGCCACCCGTACCCAGCAGTTGCTGGCTGACGCTAACGCCATTGAGCTGATCGCCCAGCGCTCAGCCATTGTTACTTCCATCCGCCACACCCTGGGTGAGCAGGGCTATGTGGAGGTAGAAACCCCAATCTTGCAGCCGGTGCATGGTGGGGCTAACGCCCGCCCGTTCATCACCCGCATGAACGCCTACTCCACCGATGTTTATCTGCGTATCGCCCCGGAGCTGTTCCTCAAGCGCCTGGCTGTGGCCGGCATGGGGGCTATTTTCGAAATTGGCCGCTCCTTCCGTAACGAGGGGGGTGGACGCCACCCACAACCCTGAGTTCACCTCACTTGAGGCTTATGTGGCTCACGGCGACTACCACACTATGCGCCTGCTAACTCAGCGTATCTTCCAGGAAGCCGCCATTAAGGTGCACGGCGCCCCGGTGGTGCTGCGCGCGGTGGGCACACCCGGAACTGAAGGGCTGCCGGTGCATTCAACCCGCTCAGGGGTTGATTATGTGGCCGTGGATATTTCCGGTGACTGGCCGGTGGTGAGTGTGCATGAGGCTATTTCCAAGGCCCTGGGCCAGGAAGTAACTGTAGACACCCCGCTAGAAAAGCTACTGGAACTAGCTGAAGCTAACGACATTGAGGTGCCCGTGGCAGCTGGCAGTGGTGACGTGATTGGCGCGCTCTATGATGAACTAGTTGAAGCCACCACCACCAAACCCACCTTCTACATTGATTTCCCGGTGGAAACCAGCCCGCTAACCCGCCAAAACCGCCGCGACCCGCGCCTAGCTGAGCGCTGGGACCTGGTGGCTTGGGGGATGGAGCTGGGCACGGCCTACACTGAGCTAACTGACCCCGGTGAGCAGCGTAAGCGTTTCACAGCCCAATCTTTGCGCGCCGCCGCTGGTGACCCGGAAGCGATGAGCCTAGACGAAGACTTCCTGCGCACCTTGGAATTGGGTCTTGTTCCCACCGGCGGCTTGGGCCTGGGAGTCGATCGTGCAGTGATGTTGATCACCGGTGCGACGTCTATCCGTGACGTTATCGCTTTCCCCTACGCCCGCCCACGCTAAAAGTTGTCAAGCCCCTAAAATCGTGAGGTTTAGGGTTTTACAATCAATTTGCCCCTGCCCCAAGTGTTGAAGAGAGACTATGAGCCAAACCGCACTTCCCCAGCGCCCTAACTGCCTGGTATCTACCGGATCAATTCTGATTGACCTACCTTTGAAAGTTGCTCGCTTTCCCAAGGCCGGTAGCGCGGTTACTGCACTCTCAAATGGCACTAAGGTGGGTGGTGGCTACACCATCGCCCGCGCTACTGCCAGCCAGCAGGTTCCTGTGGCCCTGGCTTCAACCCTGGGTACCGGCCCCAACTCTGCACTAGTGCGTGCCTCCATGCTGCGCGACGGCGTCGAGAACGTAGTTCAGGAGCTGGTAGGTGACATCGGCACCTGCACCACCCTGATCGAACCCGGAGGCCAACGCACCTTCATCACCACTGAAGGGGTTGAAAGCGAGCCCCAGCTTGAGGATCTAGAAAATCTTAAGCTGGTGCCGGGAGATTACGTACACGCCGCCGGCTATGACTTGGTTCACCAGCGTACACGTGAAGGTATAAGTCAGTGGCTCTCTACCTGCCTGCCGGGGTGCAGCTGGTGGTGGATTTTGGGCCGGCAGTGGTAGATATTTTGGACCGGATTTTGTTAAAAATAATGGCCCGCGCCGACATTATTACCGGCAACCGCCGAGAAATTGACCAGCTGCGCGCCCGCCTGGGGGGAGTGGAGCTAATGTACCGGGCCGCCCCTAACGCAATGTTTGTGCGCCGCATCGGCAGCGCTGGCTGTGAACTGCTGCTACCCGATCACGGCCAACCCACGCTGGTGAGCGGTTACCCCATGTCTGTTACAGATACCACTGGCGCCGGCGACACCCACACCGGGGTACTAATTGCCAGCCTGTTAAAGGGCTACTCGGTACTGCAAAGTGCTCGCCGCGCCAATGCGGCTGCCGCCCTAATGATCAGCCAACGCGAAGATAACCGCGCCCCTAGCGCAGAAGATATTGACCAATTACTGCGTGAAGCAGGGGACACTGAATCTTTAGCGGCTATTTAAAAAAATCTAGTTTTTAATACTGGGGTGTGTGTTTTACCCCTTGCATTTAGCTTTCGGCGTGCCTGTAAGCACGCCTGAGCTTGCGTCTATTAACGTCTAACTATCATGGCTAAGCGAAACTCTCCCTCTGCTGCTACCCCTGCCGCCTCGCGTTCACGGGGCGGTGCGTCGCGTCAAAATGCGCCCAGTGACGCTTCGCCTTACCGCCGCCTAGGCGGGGGATTTGCGCTGATTGCGCTAGGTGCCCTGCTTACTTTGCGTGAATGGCTGGGGATTTCTGGTAGCGCCGGCTCCCTACTACACCACCTGGTGGCTTTCCCCTTTGGGGAGCTGTCTCTACTGGCAGCCCCCATGGTGATTTGGGGTGGGATCATGCTTATACGCGGCAAACCGCTGAGCCCAACCACCAGCCGTATTGCTTTAGCCGCGTTAGCTATCGCTTTTGCTATTGGCGCCCTAATCCAGATTTTTAACGGCAACCAGCCTTTTGACATCGACACCCTGGAACAAACCGGGGGAGTGTTTGGTTGGCTGCTGGGATACCCGCTAGCTAAATTATTTTCTGCCGTAGGCGCGGTAGTGGTGTTGCTGCTGCTGGTGGCCTTCTGCCTGCTGGTGGCCTCAGGGCGCACTGCTTTTGACGTGTGGGAGATGGTGCGTGGTCAGGGCTTAGATGGTGGCTCTGGCGCCCCTCACGACGACGTCGCCAGCCGGGCCCTAGAGCGGATGCGTTCCGTTTTTGGTCGCGACAATGCCCAAGACCCCCAGCAAACCGCCGTCATGGACAGCTACGACGCCGATGAGGCATTCCGCAGTGCCATTGACAAGGAAGACCTACAAAACACGGCGGTTATCGACCCCCTAGACGAACCCAAAGCCCCACGCCGCCCCAGCGTGGCGGCCAAGGCCCGCCAAAGCCGCCCCGGGCGCCGTCGCAGTCAAGAACCGGATGTAACCAGCCCACGCGACATTGACGCGCCCTCTGAGGACGCCCCCACCCAGGCCACTGTGCCCATGAACACCGCCCAAACCGCTGAACTGGGCGATCTGGGACTGTACTCGCAGGCGGCGCGGCAAACCTCGGCGGCCACCGCCCCCACCGCAGCCACCGCACCGGTAGTTTCCACCGCCGCCAGCGTGGGTAGTGAACCCGAATTCTCCATGCAGCTACCCGACGGGGGCACCTACCACCTACCCGACATGAGCGACCTGGTGGCCGGGCGCGAACACGCCACACGTACCCCCGCCAACGACGCGGTAGTCCAAGCCCTGCAAGACGTATTCACCGAATTCAACGTGGACGCCAAGGTAACCGGCTACACGCGCGGCCCGCAGGTAACCCGCTACGAGATTCACCGTGGTCACGGCGTTAATGTTTCACGTATCACGGGCCTAGAAAAAAATATTGCCTACGCGGTGGCCAGCGACGAAATCCGGGTGCTCACCCCCATCCCCGGCAAGAGCGCCATCGGTATTGAAATCCCCAACGCAGACCGCGAAATGGTGACCCTGGGCGACGTGCTACGCAGCTCGGTGGCCCAAAACTCCACCCACCCGCTAACCGTGGGCCTGGGTAAAGACGTTGAGGGTAACTATGTGGTCACCAACCTGGCCAAAACCCCGCACATGCTGGTAGCTGGGCAAACCGGTTCAGGTAAATCATCGTTCGTTAACTCCATGATCACCTCCATCATGATGCGCGCCACCCCTGAGGAAGTGCGCATGGTGCTGGTTGACCCCAAACGCGTGGAGCTAACCATTTATGAAGGCATTCCCCACTTGATCACCCCCATTATCACCAGCCCTAAGAAGGCTGCTGAGGCCCTGGAATGGGTGGTTAAGGAAATGGACGCCCGCTACGACGACCTGGCCTCCTTTGGGTATAAGCACATTGATGACTTCAACCGGGCAGTGCGCGCCGGCGAGGTACAGGCCCCGCCCGGCTCCCAGCGTCAGATCGCCCCCTACCCCTACCTGCTGGTGGTGGTAGATGAGTTGGCTGACCTGATGATGACCGCGCCTAAAGACGTGGAAGCCTCAATTCAGCGCATCACCCAGCTGGCGCGTGCGGCCGGTATTCACCTGGTGCTGGCCACGCAGCGTCCAGTGGCGCAGGTAGTTACCGGTTTGATCAAGTCCAACGTGCCCTCGCGTCTGGCTTTCGCCACCGCCTCACAGCTGGACTCGCGCGTAATTTTGGACCAAAACGGGGCCGAGTCGCTCACCGGCCAAGGTGACGCCCTCTACCTGGGCCCGGGCGCCTCCTCACCGATCCGTGTGCAGGGCAGCTGGGTTACTGAGAAGGAAATTCGCACCGTAGTTGAGCATGTTAAGGACCAGCTCCAGCCCAGCTACCGCGAGGATGTGATTGTCCCCGAAACTAAGAAACGCATTGAGGAAGAAATCGGCGACGACATGGACCTGCTGTTGCAGGCCGCCGAGCTGATTATCACCAGCCAGTTTGGCTCCACCTCAATGCTGCAACGCAAGCTGCGGGTAGGTTTCGCTAAGGCCGGGCGCCTAATGGACCTGCTCGAATCGCGTGAAGTGGTGGGCCCCTCCACCGGCTCTAAAGCCCGCGAGGTGCTGGTGCCGCCCGAGCGCCTGGAGGAAACCCTGGCTTGGATTAAGGGGGAAGGTGACGCCCCCAGCGACGACGACGCCCCCGCCCCGGGTAGTCCCGAGGATCGCGGGGATGGGTTTGCGGCCGCCGGTGCGGTTAGCGCTGCCAGCGTCAGCTCCTATGGGGCTACCGGGGCGTTTGCACCCAACCGTTACGCCACAGATCCGGTAGGTAGCTCCAACCTGCCTGAGAGTGAATCCTGGGATGACGACTCAGACTCTGAAGACTCCGAGGACGCCTGGAGCCTAACCAATCGCGACCCCTCCTGGTAAGCGCGCGGCACGGCGCTAAGCGCATAGCGGTAACGCCTGAAGCGCCGGGTGCTTTAGGGGCGCAGCAAGGCTTTGAGGTCGATCTGCCCGGTGTAAAGGGCTTTACCTAGGATCACCCCGCACAAATTGGGGTGGCTAGCAGCCAAATCCTGTAAGGCAGCAATATCGCCCGCGCAGCTGACCCCACCTGAGGCGATAACCTGCGCACTAGTGGCGCCGCTAAGCGTCCCCAGCAGCGGCAGGTTGGGCCCCGATAGGGCGCCGTCACGCACCCGGTCAGTAACCACATATGCGCCAGTGCCGGCCTCATTAAGCGCCGCCAAAATTGGCTCTAGCGGCCCCACCGGCCCGCCCTGGCCGCGCGGATGCACCACATAGGCGGCCAAATCTGCACTGGGTGCGGCGCTCGCGGCTGACACATCCAGGCATACGTTGAGGTGCCTACCAAAGCGGCCCACTAAAGCCGTGGTGGCAGCTAAATCTTTAAGCGCTCCGGCCCCCAGATTTACCCGCTTGGCGCCGGCAGCTAAAGCCCGCTCCACGTCGTCGGCGCTACTGACGCCCCCGGACCACTGCACGCTTACGCCCGGGTGCAGCCGCGCCAAATCGGCGATAACCTGCGCCAAAAGCGCCGCGTTAGAGCCGCGCCCAAAGGCCGCGTCCAAGTCAACCAGGTGAATCCAGTCGGCGCCCGCCTCCACCCAGCGCAGGCAAGCGTCCAGGGCAGAGATGCCCGCGCCGGCGTCGCCCCCAGCGCTAGTGCGGTGGGTGACGGCTAGGCCATTGGCGATGTCGACAGCAGGCAGCAGCCTAAGCACGGCCCCGCCAGCATCTGCACAGCCATTAGTAGAGCTGGCGCAGCTAGCGGGTACAGCCACGCCCGCCATGCCAGCAGAGCTTGCCGAAGTAGCTGCGGCGGGGCCGGGGGAGGACGCAGCCACGTCTAGGCCTTGGTGGTGGCTGCGCACATGGAGGTGAAAAACTCACGCAGCTGAGCGCACAGCTCATCTAGGGGCTGGTTAACTCCCGGGGCGGTGGCCTGCAAAGCCGGGGCACCTGAGCGCTCCTGGGCGGCCACAATCTCCTCAGTGCGGGCAGCAATCATGCGCACAATCGCCGAGCCAGTAATGGCCCCATCGGCGCCGGCCACAATCGCGGCGCGCACATGCTTGGGCTTGGAAATACCAAAACCTAGCAGCACCGGGGTGGAGTTGTGCTCGCGCAAGGTGGGCACAGCATTATTGAGCCCCTGAGTTTGGGCCTCATTTTCCACGCCGGTAACCCCCACGCGCGAAACTGCGTAAACATAGCCGCGTGCAGCCTCAGCTACCTGCGCTAAAGTCTCCTCACTGGCTGAAGGCGGGGCAATGTAGACACTGTCAACGCCCACGGCCCTAGAGGCGGCAGAGAAAGGACGGCCCTCACGGATGGGCACATCCGGGATCAGTACCGAATCAACCCCGGCGCTGGCGCAGCGCTCATAGAAGGCCTCCAAGCCCATAGCGATCGGGATGTTGCTGTAAATCAGCAGCCCAATGGGCACCTGCGGGTGCTTGGCGCGCAGGCGGCCAATTAGGTCAAAACAGTCGGCAACGTTGATCCCACGGGCAAACACGCGCAGGTGGGCTTCCTGGATGGCTACGCCGTCGGCAACCGGGTCAGAGAAAGGCAAACTAGCTCTAAAGCGTCGGCGCCGGCAGCAATCAACTCGTCAATAATGCGTTCGCTGGCCTCCAAAGTGGGGTCGCCCAGCATCACGAAGGGCACCATGGCGCCCCGGTTTTGCTGCTCGCAGGTGGCAAACATGCTTTCGTAACGGCTCATTGATTTACTCCTTGCCCTTAGCGGCGAACGCGGCGTCTTGCTGGTGGGTGCGGTGGGTGCCGGTGCCCGCCTGGCCGTTAGCAACCAGGTCAGCGGCCCGCGAGACAGCGCCGTCGGTGGAGAAAGAGCCACCTAGACGCTCACGGATCTGGTCCAGGTCCTTATCCCCGCGTCCGGACAGGCACACCAAAATGGTTTTTTGCGGGTCCCCGCCTTCACGGCGGTTTTGTTCAGCCAGTTTCAGGGCGTAAGCCAGGGCGTGGGAGGATTCCATGGCGGGAATAATGCCCTCGTGGCGGCTAAGCAGCAAGAAAGCCTCAATAGCTTCCTCGTCGGTGATACCCACATACTTGGCGCGGCCGCTTTGAGCCAGGTAGGCGTGCTGGGGGCCAACGCCGGGGTAGTCCAGGCCGGCTGAAACCGAGTAGGACTCTTCCACCTGGCCGTCATCGGTGCGCATCAGGAATGAACGCGCCCCGTGTAGCACCCCAACCTTGCCCTCATTGATGGGGGCGCCGTGGTGGTTGGTGTTTAGGCCCTCACCGGCAGGTTCGACGCCGTAAAGGGCCACTGCTTCGTCATCGATAAAGTCAGCAAACATGCCGATTGCGTTAGAGCCACCGCCCACGCAAGCCACCACCGCGTCAGGTAGGCGGCCAAGGCGCGCCAAAGTTTGGGCGCGCGCCTCGGTGGAAATAATGCGGTGGAATTCTCGCACCATGGTGGGGAAGGGGTGCGGGCCGGCAGCCGTACCCAGCAGGTAGTGGCTGGTGGCGAAAGTGGCGGTCCAGTCACGTAGAGCCTCGTTGACGGCGTCCTTAAGGGTGCCGCTACCAGCGGTTACGGGCACAACCTTAGCCCCCATCAGCTCCATACGCTCCACATTGGGGGCCTGGCGTACCACGTCGGTGGCGCCCATGTAAATGGTGCATTCGAGCCCCAGCAGCGCACACACCATGGCGGTGGCGGTGCCATGCTGGCCGGCGCCGGTTTCAGCAATGATGCGAGTTTTACCCATGCGTTTAGCCAGCAGGGCCTGGCCCAGCACCTGGTTGCCCTTGTGAGCGCCGCCGTGCACCAGGTCTTCACGCTTAAGCAGGATGCGTGCGCCGCCGCCTAGCGGCAGGTTACGCAGCTCGGTAACCGGGGTGGGGCGGCCCAGGTAGTTGTGCAAAAGATCGTTGATCTCAGCGATGAAGCTCGGGTCATCTACCGCCTCAAGGAAAGCCTGTTCAAGCTGGTCTAGGGCAGGAATCAGCAGCTCAGGCACATATTGGCCACCGAACTCGCCAAAGTAGGGGCTGATGCGGGTGTGCGCATCCGCGTCCAGGGTGCCCGCGCCAAGACGTTTGGAAGAGTAGGGGTGCCAGTCAATGGACTGGGCGTGGGCATCCAAACCAGCCGCGCCAGTAGTGGGCTGGCCAGCGGAAAGCTCCTGGGCGGCGGCGGCCGGGTCATCAGCGCCAGAAAGAGCCGATCCCACCAGCACCGCATCCACGTAGGGGGCCAGCAGTTCGACGTCGGCGCGCTCATGCACCCCAGACTCACCCACCAGCACCACGCCACGCGGGGCCAGGGGCGCCAAGGCGGCAGTGCGGTGCAGGTCAGTTTCCAAGGTGCGCAGGTCACGATTGTTAATGCCGATAATGCGGGCGCCTAGGGCAGCGGCGCGCTCCATCTGCTCAGCCTCATCAACCTCAGTGAGCACATCTAAACCCAGCTGGGCGGCCAGGGCTGCTAGCTGCGTGTAGGCCTGGTCATCTAGCACTGAGAGCATCAGCAAGATGGCGTCAGCGCCGTGGTGGCGGGCAGCAATCACCTGGATGGGGTCAATGATGAAGTCCTTATCCAGCACCGGCTGGCGCACAGCCTTAGACACGGCGGTCACATCAGCCAGATCGCCGTTAAAACGGTCAGGCTCGGTCAGTACGCTGATGGCGGCAGCCACGGGCGCATAAGCCTGGGCCAAGGCGGCAGGGCTGTAACCATCAGAGACGATTGTGCCCAGGGTGGGGCTGGCAGCCTCACATTCCATGATCAGGGCCGGGCCGCTGGCGCGTGGGTGCAGCTGGCCGTCCTCACCCAAAGTGCGGGTGCGCAGGGCAGCCTCAAAAGAACGCTGCGAACGCTCCATGGTGGCGGCCTCTAGATGCCCATAGCGCTCATAAAGCTCAGGTAGGCGGGCTTTGCGGGCCTCTACCAGCGAGTCTAGAACGGTGCCGGTTTGCCGTAGACGGTCGGCAATAGGTGTGCGTACTTGACGCTGACTCATCGATTTACCTCTCTTAAATACGGCCCAGGCGCTTAGGCGCTTAGCTCACGTGCCTGCGTGACGATCTTATCTAGGTGGCTGGCTACCGTGCCGTTGGCGATGGCTTCCAGAGCGTTTTGTACACCCTGGGCGAGGGTGTCTGCCTTGCCGGTTACGTACAGTACGGCTGCGGCGCTGGCGGCGATGGCGTCGCGGTGGGCGGCCTGACCGGCGCCGTCGAACACGGCGCGAATTAGCTGGGCGTTAACGCTAGCGTCTCCACCAACCAGGTCAGCCACCGTGTAGGTGCCCAGGCCCAGCTGGGCGGGGGTGAGCTCATAGGCGGTGATTTCCGTTCCGCGTAGCTCACGCACCTGGGTGGGACCGTGCAGGGCGATCTCGTCTAGGCCCGAGCCGTGCACCACCAGGGCGTGGTCTAGATTGGCGCTGGCCAGGGCGCTAGCCATGTCGTCTAGCAGGCCGGGTTACCCACCCCAAGCACTTGGGCGCTGAGCGGGGCGGGGTTAACTAGCGGGCCGATCAGGTTGAAAACGGTGGGGTTTTTCAGGGCCGCGCGCACGGGCGCCACATAGCGCATAGCCGGGTGGTATTTCTGGGCGAACAGGAAGCAGAACCCGGTGCTTTCCAGCAGCTGCACGCTGGCCTGGGGGGATAGATCTAGCGGAATGCCTAGGGTTTCTACCAGGTCGGCGGCGCCTGAGCGGGAGGAGACGGCGCGGTTGCCGTGCTTAGCTACCTTCACCCCCAGGCTGGCGGCCACCAACGCACTGGCGGTGGAGATGTTGATTGTGCCCGCACGGTCACCGCCGGTGCCCACCACATCCACTAGGCCCGCCTGGCCCTTGGGGTAGGGGAAGTTCACGGCGGCGGCGCGGAAAGCCTGGGCGGCGGCAGCAATTTCCGCCGGGTCTTCGCCGCGTGCGTGCAGGGCGCCTAGGAAGGCAGCAATCTCAATCTCGTTAAACTCGCCGTTGGTGATGGCCGCAAATACTTCCACGGCTTGGCTTTGGCTTAGGACGACGCCGTTTAGCGCCTCACGTAGGGTGGCGGCGGCTTGGCTCATGGTTACTCCTTAAAAAATTGGTATTCAGCTTTTTGGGGCGGCCGCTCAAGCCAGGGCGCTTGAGCACCCGCCTTAAGCGGCCGGCGTTTAGCGGGTTGCCGCTTACGCCTCTTGGGTTAAGAACGTGAACAGGGCACTGATTAGGGTGGGCCCGGCGGGGGTGAGGATAGATTCAGGGTGGAACTGCAAACCCACGGCGGGGGCGCTGGCGTGACGCAGGGCCATAACCACGTCATCGCGCGAATGAGCCAAAGAAACCAGCTGCGCGGGGAGCTCACGCGAGCCCAAAGAGTGGTAGCGGGCCACATCAATCCAGCCGTAAGGGGCCTGCTCGCCGCTGCGGGGCGCAATCACGCAGGAGGCCAGTGGGGCAAACTCAGCGCCAGCTTTAGTTACCAGCACCCGGTCGGTGCGCCCATGGGTTGGGCCCACCGGCGCCACCTGCCCGCCGCAAGCCTCCACTAAAGCCTGGTAACCCAAGCAAATCCCAAGGGTGGGGATGCGCTGCTCAAGAGCGTAGGCGGTTAGCTCCATTAGGCACCCGGCTTCACGCGGGTGGCCCGGGCCGGGGGAGGTGATCAGCAGCGGACGCTGACCAGCGGCTTTCTCAGCCTCGGTGGGCTCCAGGGCGGCGGTGAGCACAGACAGGGGGGTGGTGTTGCGGTAAACATCCACCTGGGCGCCGCGTGAAGTACACAGATCCACCAGGTTGTAGACGAATGAATCGCGGTTATCTAGGAAAACTACGCGCATGGCTCAGGCCTCCTTGCTAACTAGGTTGCGTTCAATACGCAGGGTTTTGCCTTGGGCGGCGGCAATTGCACGCAGCACGTTAGAGGCCTTGTGGGCGGTCTCGTCAGCTTCACGCTGAGGCACTGAATCGCTGACCACGCCCGCGCCAGCCTGCACAATTGCCTTGCCGCCGCGCGCGAAGGCAGAGCGGATCACAATGCAGGTGTCGAGCTCGCCGTCACCACGCAGATAACCCACCGCGCCGCCGTAGGAGCCGCGCCGGGTGCCCTCATATTGGCGGATCAACTCGGCTGCGCGCAGCTTGGGGGCGCCGGTGAGCGTGCCCATGGTCATGGAGGCACGGAAAGCATCCAGCGGGTGCAGGTCACTGGCCAGCTGCCCGGTAACCTCGCTGACCAGGTGCATTACTCGCGAGTAGCGGTCTACACGCAGCAGCTGGGTGACTTTGCGCGTGCCCGGGGCGCTGATGCGGGCCACGTCGTTGCGGGCCAGGTCTACCAGCATCACGTGCTCTGCTACTTCCTTGGCATCGCTGCGTAGCTCCAGCTCCAGGCGGATGTCTAGCTCGTGGTCAATGCTGCCATCGGGGGCGAAGCCGCGTGGGCGGGTGCCGGCGATGGGGCGGATAGCCACCTGGCCGGTTTTGGCGCTGTGTAGCAGTGAGGACTCGGGGGAGGCCCCAAAGAGTTCAAAATCGTCGGTGGCGATATAGAACATGTAGGGGCTGGGGTCAGCGTCGTGCAGGTAGCGGTAGGTTTGCAGGGGCTGGGGGCAGTCGATCACAAAGCCACGGCTGGGCACCACCTGGTAGGCGTCACCAATGGCGATATGCTGCTGCATTTTGGCCACCAGCTCGCAAAAGTCCGCGTCGCTCATGGTGGGGTAGGCGGTAATGGTGTCCTCAGCCGCCTGTGCCGGGGCCGACGCCGCCGGAGTGGCCTGGGCTTCGGGGGTCGCTGCCTGCTGGGCCGGTGCGGCTTGCTCTGCTGGGGCCGACGGCGCCTGGGAGGGCAGCTCATTAATGGCCGCCTCTAGCGCATCCATCTGGGCACTTAACTGGGCGGCGTCGAGCGAGGCACCAACTAGCTGGCAGGAGCCGGTGGGGTGATCCACCACCAAAATGATGCGGGCGTTAAAGAACAGGTAATCGGGGCAGGTGTTGGCGCCGTCGGCAACCGACGGCAGGGACTCGTAAGTGCCCAGATAATCAAAAGCCACTGCCCCGGCCACCAGCGGCAGGTGCGGGTGCGACACCACCTGGTCAGTCAGGATCCGCAGTGGCTCCATGGTGGAGCGCTCACGCAGGCGGGCGTGCTCCTCAGCGCTATCTTCAGCCACGCTAGGCAGGTGCAAAACCAGCTCGCTGTCGCTTTGACGGGTGACGGCAGAGCTGAGGTACTGGGCCACAGCCTTAAGTGCCTGGGGGCCGTCGGTAGTATCCAGGGCTTTAAGGGTGACGGTGTCGCCCGTGCAGGTGATCTGGGCGCTAGCAGCCAACACCGCGATAGTGGTCAGGTGCTGTTTAGAGGCAATATCAGCGCTTTCTAGTAGCACTGTGTTAGTGGGGCGAGAGCCGTCCTGGACAGTGTCAACCAAACCTAGCTGGGCTAGGTGGGCTAGCAGCGCGCCGCCGTCGGCATGGTATTTAACCGGGCGGGTGAAAACCGTTGGGGTATTAGCCATAACATTCCTTCTTGCCTGCGGCGAGCCGGAACGTAAAAGGCTCGCCGCGAGGGCGAGCCTTAAAACTTAAAACGCATCACGAAAGTGGCTCACCCATTAAGGTAGCCACCACCAAGCACGGATCATGGATACGTTCTGCACGCGGTAAGCCTAGCATTCTTGACGCCCAGGTAAAAACCTAAGTTTGTCAGGATGCCCGTGGTGATGCTGAGCTGCGCCCGTGGTGACGATCAGGGGGGCGCGCACGGTGAGGCTAGCTATGCGTACTGATGCGAACAGGCGTTAGCGCTGGTAGACGATGCCCTGTTTGACGCGGGCCACCACCTGCTCGGCGTCGTCGCCCAAAAGCAGGCGGATAATCTCAAAACCCAGCTCAGTGGCGGTGCCCATGCCACGCGAAGTGATCAAGTTAGCGTCGCGCACCACCGCAGCCTCACTCATAAGCGCCCCACCTGCGGCAATAGCATCCATGAAGCCGGGGTTGGCGGTGGCGTGGCGAGCCTGCAGGGCGCCGTGCTCAGCCAGAATGGAGGGGGCGGCGCAGATAGCGGCTAGGGGCTGGCCTGCGGCGCTACGGCGGCACACCTCGTCAGTGACCAGGGCGCTGGCACCCAGGTTTAGCGTGCCCGGCATACCGCCAGGTAGGAACATTAGGGCGTAGTCGGCGAGGTTAACCTGGCTGGCCAGGGCATCACAGCGCAAGTGAATGCCGTGGGAGGAAGTGACTTCAAGCGAATCAGAGATGGACAGTAGATCAGCAGCGATACCGGCGCGGAACAGCACATCAACCACCGCCAGGCACTCGACCTCTTCAAGCCCATCGGCCACCATCACGGCAACGCGCTTATCAGTTACCACACTTGCAGGGGTAGGCATGGGAGCCTTCTTTCTATCTAGAGATTATGCCTAATGTGCAGTCTAATACCTGATCAGCCCTGCAGCCTGGAGGCTGGCTGGATCTTTTTCAGCTACAAGCGCTTGTCATTCAAGAGCTAACTGTTTTAGAAATAAATAACTTTCTGCAATGTTTATCTCCGTCTTTCCGTGGGTAATGTATCCAGCCGATACGAGGCCAGAAGTCATCTGCATTTTCAGAGAAAGCAATTAACGGAATATCTGGATAAATATTTGTGAGTTGTTTAGCGAACTCTGTACCATATCCTTTTCGACGAACGTTCTGATGGATTTCAAAGAACCAGATTTGTTTGGTGTTGATCTCTGAATTGATACCTATGTATGCAGTAGAGAGACGCCAATCTGTTATTTTTGCTCGCCCAACTTCAACATGATCAACTAGAAACTGAATTAACTTTGTCCCATCTAAAGCGTCGTAATTGGGCGTATCTATATCCGGGATCCACCATGTGTCTGTAAACCCTTCCGGGTCATGAGGGAATGGTGAGGCGTAGTCTTTAGCCGATTCAAGAAACTTAAGCTCAAACAAAGTCATACTCCAATATAAGCAACCGTTTTAGCCTAGTTGTACTGGGCATGTAGAGCATCAGCCGTAATCTCTATGATGTTTTGCAGGAAGGAAGGATCTCTCATATAGGACTGAATCTCTTTAGATTCCCGGCAGGTGCGAAGAACGGCAAAGCTTACGACGTCACGGAAGTAATCTGAGGCTTTTAGTTGACTGGTGCTGTTGTTCTTTGCCATGGCTTGTGCAGCATCATCTTCGCCTAGAAAGCCCCAGTAAGTGCTGATAAAACCGGCGACACTTCCCTCGGTAACGTCTACGTGCCTAGCTCGGAACATCTCGTTGACTCGCTCAATAACCTCCGCTAGAGGTCCCTTCTTTGGAGCCTGACCACCATGAAACTCGCCGTCAAAGGCAGGAAGCTGCATGGCCTCATCACTACCCTCACTTAGGGAGTGGTCTTCATTGATGGCTGAAGGTACCAGCTGCACGCCTGAGAGCTGTACGCCCTCAAGATAGGAGTCGTCGTACTGATTGCCGTCCATGTGCAGGTTGCGTGACAGCAGGGTGGCCAAGATGGCGCGCTTGTGTAGTTCAGGATCCTGATAATCGACAATTTGGCTGAGGAACTGCCAAGCATTGCGATAGCTGATCGTGTCAGCACGGAAGCTCTGCAGTGCTTCCTTGAGCTCGTTGTCCTTGTTCAGGCGTGCATTATGCCATTCAGACTGCCATCGTGCCTTGATTGGTCCTAGGGTCTTCGCTATGGCTTCTCCGCCTGCATTATTCAGATACGCGTCGGCTACTGCCTCCATTTCTGACATGGTGTACATACCAGCCGTGTCTAGGCGCTCAGCAATCGTAATCAGCGAGTTCGGATCGACTTCCCCGGACACGTGAGCGTCTGAGTAGTACATTTTGAAGTCATCTTGGATACTGGCTGGAGTGTTTTGGAAGTCCACGACCATAGGGGAAGTTTTGCCGGGAAAGGTGCGGTTCAGACGTGAAAGGGTCTGCACTGCAGCAATGCCAGACAGCTTCTTGTCCACATACATAGCCATCAGACGAGGTTCGTCAAAACCGGTCTGGAACTTGTCGGCGACAATCAGGATTTTATAGTCTTCTTCGCGGAATGCTTTGGCTGTATCGCTGCGTCCATTGAGTGATGTCTCACTGACAGTTTCACCATCATCAGCTTCTAAAGAGCCAGAGAAAGCAACAAGGGTACGAATATCGTCATAACCCTTTTTGTTGATGTATGTGTTCATCTCCTCGAACCAACGGTAGGCCTCGAGTCTTGAGCTCGTTACTACCATCGCTCGTGCGTTGCCCGAGAGCAGGGGCTTTACGTTACGGTAAAAGTGTTCTATTACGACACTTACTTTCTGTGCGATGGCGGTTGGATGCAGTCGCGCGAAGCGCACGATAGCGGTGACCGCATGTCCCGTATCGACTAAGGTCTCTTCCTGGGGATTCTCCAGCTCATTCTTGACACGTAGGAACATGTCATAGGTCGAATAGTTGGTGAGAACATCGAGGATGAAACCCTCTTCAATGGCTTGCGCCATAGTGTAAGTGTCAAAGGCGTGCCAGTTTCCATCCTCATCCTCGGTGCCGAATAACCGTAGCGTCTTGGGTTTCGGTGTTGCGGTGAGTGCAATGAAGGTAATGTTGCTGGCGGTTGCAATTGCTGAGTCCTTGGCTGCGAGTAGCTCGTCCGCGCTCACGTTCTCGGGGTCTTCCACGTCGATGTCGGCGAGGAGGGCCTTGAGGCCTCGGGCGCTGGACCCAGACTGGGAGGAGTGGGCTTCGTCAGCGACGACGGCCCAGTTGCGTCCGCGCAGCTCGGAGGTGTCCTCAATTAGTTTCATTACCTCCGGGAAAGTCTGCAGGGTACAGGTAATGATGTGATCACCTTCGATAAGGGCCTTCTTCAACTGCGGTGATTTCGCCCCCGACTTCTCTCCGACGGTGACGATCAGGCCCCTGCTGGATGAGACCAGGCCCATGTCACCTCGGATGTTTCGTCAAGGACTGTTCGGTCAGTGACGACGATGACGGAGTCAAAGGTGGAACGGGCGTTGGAATTGACGTGGCGAATGAGGCGGTGGCTAAGCCACGTGATGGTCTTAGTTTTTCCAGATCCTGCGGAGTGCCAGATCAGGTAACGTCCGCCCGGTCCCTTAGCTTCGATGTCTTCAATGACACGTTCGACGGCGCGCAGCTGGTGGAAGCGCGGGAAGACCAGGCGCCCGTCGTCTTTCTTGCCGCGTCGGCCGGGCTCGTAGAGCGCGTAGTCCTTGAGGATACGCATGAAGGTGGGGCGGGCGAGTATGTCGCGCCACAGGTAGTTGGTGGCGGATCCGCTCGCCGAGGGCGGGTTGCCAGCGTGCCCGTTGTTCCCCTGGTTGAAAGGCAGGAAGACTGTATTTTCACCATCCAATTTAGTCGTCATGAACACGCTGTCGTTAGAAACAGCGAAGTGGACGAGCACTCGCCCGGGGGTGAGGAGTGGGCGTTTGGCATTGGGCTTACGATCCTTCTTGTATTGACGGATCGCATGGTTGACAGACTGCGTGTTGTCGGTTTTGAGTTCCATAGTTACCACGGGGATACCGTTTGCACACAGCACTACGTCGATAGACTCTTTAGTAGTGGTGTCAAAACGAACCTGTCGCATAACACGTAGGCGTACGGCATCCGATGCCTCGGTAACCTCGGTCAACTCAGGATTTGCAGGCGGGAACGCCATCATGGGCCCAAACTTTGCTGTTGGGCGGCCAACCTGTGCATAGGAGAAACCTGTGCGCAGTACACCAAGTAGGCCACCTACAGGTGCGCCTGTGGTCGTGTCCAGACGAGTCTGCTTGTTGAGCTGGCTAGTGAGGTGGTTGAGCAAGCTGCGTTCAGCGGTGGTTCGCGGGCCGTCTGCTAGGTCTGCAGGGATTGCCTTTTCGTATTCCTCTGGGTATTGGGTGGAGAGCCAATGGAGTACGTCGTTGGGAATGAGTGCGAGTTCTACATTCCAACCTGCAGATTCGGTGTTTCCTTGCGCCTTATATAACCAGCCATGCTCTGAAAGCTCGGAGCAGATATTGGATTCAAACTCTTGCTCTAGAAGTTGCGCGCGCCCCATTAGGCAACCTTCTTTCGGCCCGTAACAACGTCACTGATGAGCGCGGCCCGGCGTTCGACGAGGAGCGCCTTGAGCTCATCAATCTTTGTGAGCATGGCGTCGATCCTACCGGTCACCTCGTCGAGGTGGTCGGCGATGCGACACTGTTCTTTGATTGAAGGACTAAAGGCGATCCTTGACATCTTCATCCCCATGACGTCGAGGGATGGAACAGGGCCCGATTTTACCAATGAAGGAATAGAAACATTCTCCATAGCATAGGCAAGAAACCGACTGACAATGACGTCCCGGTGCGGTACTAATGCTTGCATATTATTGTCTATGCATGATGGACGCGAGGTAAGGGCATATCGCGCCAAGAGCAGCGCTGCACCAATTTTCGCCATCACAACACTCTGTGACGGAATAACACGTGCGCCCAGTTGATCCGCAATTTCACGAGAGACTGTATTGCCCGAATCTGTCAGCACTTGACGGTCCATGTTCGACAGGGATGAAACCTTATAAAAAGGAAGCTCCTCATCAGGAACTCCCTGAAACTTGTCGGGAAAACCGGAACCGGATACGACATCAACAACTAATCCAAGCCTCACCGTTTGCCCTACCGACTTAAGGACCGAACGCACGATTTCGCGCCGACGCTCACTCACTAATTCTGACAAACTAGTGAGCTTAGCGAGCATCGCGTCGATCTCTCCGGTCTCACGATCCAGGTAGTCAGCAATTGCGCGCTGAGTGCTCCGTGAGCAATCCACATAGGGAACCTCCCCTATGTTCCAAGCGGTGATCGCTTCGAATGTACTTCCATTTGCTTCTGAGCGTAGACGTTGTTCTGATGCTTCCAATACCCAGCGTAAGAATCCCGGCTCAATAGCCTCCGCGCGCACCGTATTAAGTCCGTGCCCAATGCCGTACCGCTGATCAGCGAGATTAATTGCACCGACAGGGGCTCGAACCGATACAAGCATATCTCCCGCCTCACAATATCGAGGGGCGACGGCGCACTCAAATCTCGGGAATGGATTGACTGGGCCGAATTCAGCTTTTCCTTGCAGGAAAGGCGTACCTCCATTAAAGAGGCTGACATCAGTTGAAGACGGGGATTGCCCAGCAATAATCAATGATACAAACTTAAGTCTTGGCATTGTCATTCTTTAACCCCCTCGAACATCTGCGCCAGCTCGCCCATGATTCGCTGTACGTCCGCGTCGATCTCGGTCAGAGGACGAGGCTCCTCGGGCACGTAGAAGATGCGGGTAAACGGAATTTCGTTACCCTTCTTAGCTTTTGACTCGTCCCAGGTTGCTCCGGGAGCAAAAGGTAGAACCTCAGTGGCCATGTGCTCCTCTAGGTCCTCGCTGGCGGGCACACGCTCCATAATTTTCCATCCATCCGCCAATACCGGCGCACCCTTGCGGTCTACAGCTAGAGGCGCATTATCGTCCGGTACAGCCATCGCCTTCATGACGGCGTCGATCAGGCCTACGGAAACCTTAATACCCTCGGTTTTCGCGGTTGCACGTATCCGCAAGGGAAGCTCATTCCACGGGGTGCCGTCAAGTTCACGCATCACCCGTACCAAGGCCTCACTGAAGTCACGGCGGCCACGTAAAGTATCCACAGCCTCGTCAGAGTAACGCGTAGCTAAGCGCGCCTGCTTAAACACGGGCACGTCCCGGAACATTAAGTCCTGCGGAGTGAGGATTCGTGAGATATCCGAATCCTCGAAATGCTGGTAGGCCTCGACTACAGCGGCACGGTTACCCTCGCTCATCTCGCGCCGTTTATCACCCATACCCTTGCGCATCGGCTCCCACAGACCCGACGCGTCAAGCAGCTGAATCTTGCCGCGACGCTTGAGCGGCTTGTGATTGTCCAGGATCCACACATACGTTGCGATACCAGTGCCATAAAACATCTGCGTCGGCAGGGCAATAATTGCGTCGATCAAATCCTCATCAAAAAGCCACTGGCGGATCGAATTTGGGCCTGAATCAGAGTTAAACAGCGGAGACGCGTTCGACACCACAGCCGCACGTCCACCTGAAGGATTCAGCTTCGACGCGCAGTGGCATAGAAACAGCATTTGTCCATCTGACTTACTTGGCAGGCCATGACTGAAACGAGAACCGGGTACCTTTGCTTGTTCTTTGACCGACGCCTGTTCAACTTCCCAGTCTCCACCGAATGGTGGGTTAGAAAGGACATAATCAAAAGTCTGTTCCATATACAGATCCTGTATGAGCGTATCCCCCTGCTTAATTGCGTCCGGGCGCCCACCCTGGATGAGTAGGTCTGCTTTGCCAAGTGCGTAGGCAGAATCCATCAATTCTTGGCCAAAAACAGTGACCTTGACTCCTGGGTTCAGCTCACGCAATGCCTGCTGTGCGACCAGCAACATACCGCCTGAGCCTGCCGTGGGATCATAAATTGAGCGCAGCACATCCTCGCCGGCAAGTGATTCGGTGTCAGCTGCAAACAACACGTCGACCATTAACTTGATCGCGTCACGTGGTGTATAAAAAGCACCTGCAGCCTTCCCCTTCTTATCGAAGGCCCGGTACATGACATCTTCGAAGATGTCACCCATAGTGGAGTCTTCAACACTCGTCGAGCCCAGCGACAGCGTCGAGAAGTGCTTGACTACTTCAAATAGGCGATTTGCAGAAGCTAGTTTGGTGACCAGTTTAGGGAAGTCAAACGCGGACCAAATATCCGCAATATTGTGTGAGAAACCGTTGACATAGCTCAGTAAAGCCTTGTCGACGTTATCGTCTACTGAGGCGATCTGTTCCAGGTTAAACGTAGAGACGTTGTAAAAGCTAAGACCGAAACGTTCCTTCACAGCGATATCGATCAGGTTGGGTGGCATACCGTGCAGTGTTTGTGTTTGAACGTACTCACTAACATCTTTCTTGGAATCTTCAAGAAGACATTCAAGGCGACGCAAGACTGTGAAAGGCAGGATGTAGTCGCCGTACTCCTGGGGTTCTACGACATTGCGCAGAAACTTGTCAGCTGTGTCCCACACGATTCGTGCGGTAGCCGATGCTGCCGCACGTGATACCTCGTTTGTCATACCCGTTTGCTCTCTTGCGCCTACGTTTCCTAAGAAAAAATAAGGACGTTCTACTTGTCCACCATCCTGGCTCAGCAGAGCGTCCACCGAAGTTTACCTCACGACGCGGATGAACCAGGACAGTGGTCCTGACCTTGATGATTTCTAATAAAACGCTACTTTTCCGGGAATTTAGGTAGGGGCGCCCCCCCCAGGGCTGTTGACATGCCTGCCAGATTCTAGGGGTGGTCGCAACACCCTTCACGCTGCTAACAACACACCAAAACGCTCCCGAGGCGTATCCCAGTCTAACGTCTTACGCGGCCGATCATTAAGCTCACCAGCAATCACATCAAGCTCCCCCTCAGACCAAACCGACAAATCAGTCCCCTTAGGCAAATACTGACGCAACAACCCATTCGTGTTCTCATTAGTACCACGCTGCCAAGGCGAATGCGGATCACAAAAATACACCTCAAGCCCCAACCGTGAAGCAATCTTACGATGCTGAGCCAACTCACTACCCTGATCCCAAGTCAACGACAACCGCAAAGAATCAGGCAAACCCGCAAGCTTGGCAATAACCGCGTCTTGAACTTCAGCAGCACTATGACCATTAGGCAAATAAAGCAACAACGTATAGCGGGTAGAACGCTCCACAAGCGTCCCAACAGCAGAACGCCCTTTAGCCCCAATAATCAAATCACCTTCCCAATGCCCAGGAACCGCCCGATCCTCAACGCTAGCAGGCCGCTGGCTGATCATCACCATAGGATCTTTAAACCGAGGCCTCACCTGACGGCTATATACAGCCGGGCGCCTACGAGTACGCCCTTGACGCATAAGAGAAGCAATCTCTTTACGCAACGCCCCTTTAGCCTGGATGAAGATGGACTGATAAATCGTCTCCACACACGGGTTCATACTCTGATTATCCGGGAAACACCGACGTAAATAGACACAAATCTGCTCCGGACTCCACCTAGCAGTGAGCTTGTCCCAGATAACAGCCCACAAACGCGGGTCATCACACTTACGGTCTTTCGGGCGTTTAAGCCTTCGCTCTGCACGCATATGAGCGATATACGGGCTATAAGAGCCACGCGTGATGCTATTGCGGGCTAGTTCCCTACTCACTGTCGAAACAGAACGCCCCAAACGTTGAGCTATCTGACGCATCGAGATACCCTGCCTGTGCCAGTCAGCGATAAGCATCCGTTCTTTTAAAGACAAAAATCGTTTGTTTACCTGGCCAGGACGACAGTTCATGTACAGACGGTACCAGTCAGCTTGCGCAGCGATACTGGCACGCTCACACCTACCACTTGAACGCGTTCTACCGTTACGCCATACCTTGCCCGTACGTTTTGAAACACCCACCGCGTGGGCTGCCTGGGTAAAGTTCAAACCCTCAGCAAGAGCTTGTACATAAGCACGATGCCTAGCTTTACAAGCATCGTGACGCAAGGGGTATTCCACCCCGTCATAAACACGCCCTAGATTAGCCACAACACACTCCAATCAATCAGACCGTGTCGCAACCACCACTAGAATCCAGCGACACACCCGCCTCATCCAAGGACACACCACCACCAACTGGAAACAAGCCCTCGCCCAACTCACCACCGCCTACCCCGACCGAATCACCCCCTACCTCTAACCCCCATACACAGAAAAATTGACAGGCTCGTGCACCACTGCGACTGCGGATCGCAGTACCTGTCCATATCGCCTATACCCGACGACTCGTCCAAGAGGGGATCGAGGCCTCCGCCGGAGCCGTGGGTTCCTCCTACGACAACGTCGCCGCCGAAGCCCTCAACAAGTCCTACAAACGCGAACTCGTATGGCGCGACGGCCCCTGGAAGGGACGCGCCGACCCCGGCAACCGCGACCGCCAGATGGGTGGACTGGTACAACCGCACCCGCCTCACCAACGACGACGACCTCCCACCCACGACCGCCGAACACCGCTACAATCGCAACCACACCACCCCACCCACCACCGTATAACCAACCCTCCACAAAACCCGGGACTATCCAAACCCCAGACATCGGACCACCACCCCACCAACTTTGCTGAAACCCTGCGTGTACGGGTAACGTTAGACATGCGGTGAGGTGAAGCCTTCAAAACGGAGGGCTCAGTTGGCTCCGTCCTGAAGGCTTCACCTCACCGCGTCCACCCGGGTCAGCAGCCCCGCTAATAGAGCCTCCGCAACTCAAAGAGGTGACCCTACATGAAAGAAGTAATCGTCGAGGTATACACCCTCGACGGGCCCGACGACATACTCACAGCCGGAGAGGTGCACAAGATACGAACCACCCTTAACTCCGGAGGAATCTGCATCGTACCGTCAGATACATGCTACGCCGTCGCCGTAAAACCATTGCGGGCCGGAGCCACCGAACTCGTGGATAGAGTTCTCGATCGGAACCACACAAAGATCTCGTTGAGTTTTGGATCGCAGGCAATGATCGAGCGTTTTGTGGACCTAGGCATTCCAGAGTACCGAATTCTTGACAGCTTAAAGCGCTCACAGCCGGTTACGATAGTCGCACCAATCAGCGAAACACTCTCTCCGGAAACGAGGGCGAGCCTTCCGCGCGCAGTGTTCAGTGAAAACGGTTCGCTTGGTGTAAGATTGTCAGGAAGCATTTTCGAACGTTTCCTGTCGAACGAACTCGACACACCACTAACGACTGCGGCGATCAACTATCCTGACGGAAATCCCGTTCGAGACTTTCACGATGCCGTTGAAATCGTATCGGGGAGCCTTGTCAGAAACAGTTCTCAGAAGCAATTTCGATCGCAGCTATCCGCCACCCTAGCGTACCTATGCGTGCACTTAGTACGGTCGTGGGTATCTCTCATAGCCTGGACGCTACAGGAGTCATTATCTATCGTCAGGGAGACGTTAATAGGCGCCTACTGGAAAACCTTGCTGGCACTATGACGTTCCGCGACGTCTCAGAGTGGACATGATGAACGACACCGCGAAGGCCAGCTACATCTTGATGTCGTTGGTTGCCAACGATGAGGAAAAAAGATGCGCTCAAAAAGTCGTTCGAGGATCCGCAACACAGGAGGAACTAAGGACCCTGGATTTCATTTATGCCAGCGTCACCGACAGAGAGCGCGGACGCACTCTCATGATGCCCTCAGACCCAGAACTTGCACAGTCATTGCTTTCGGGGCTCGAGAACTTTGTTTCCAGCGTTCGTCAAGAGTTGTCTAGAATCGAACGCGGTGTGAATAGAAGACGGAACCGAATGATCTCGCTGTCATTGACACTGTCAGTAGGTTTCGTTGTCCTACTTCTCGCCGTTGAACTTTGGCAATCTCGCTCAGCCTTCAGGGGGGGCTACAGGGTTTTACTCGCCATTGCTTGCCTGTACTATCATCATCGCCCTCGTTTCGACGCAGACGTTTCGCTCATACCAGGCCCTGGACGACACCCTTCGTAGGCTACAGGAAAAATTCGTTGCACTCAACTTCCTGGAAGCGAGCATCAGGCTTGCTGCCAGCAATCACGAGGTATCACCAGTCTTAGAACAGGCCTGGAGCATGTTTCTTGCGCACTATGAGACTCCACAAACGCCGGTCGGATTCGAAGGGACAATCCCGTCGATAGCGTCGACCTTACGATCTCAGGTCACCTAGTTTGGTTTTTTATAACTGGGCCTGTGCGCAAGTTGTTGACGGTTTGTTTATGCGGCTGTTGCCTGGGCCGCTTGGTGTAGTTCGTATTCGAAGGGGGATTTGCCGCCCAGGCTGGTGTGGATGCGGCGGCGGTTGTAGAAGTCTTCGATCCAGGTGGCGACCCCGGTGTAGACCTGGTTGCGGGTTGTGAAGGCGCGCCGGTAGTAGTACTCGGTTTTGAGGGTGGCCCAAAAGGATTCGGCCATGGCGTTATCCCAGCACACTCCGGCCTGCCCCATCGACACGGTTCCTTTCACGGCGCGCATGTAGGCGGCCAGCTTCTGGGAGGTGAACTGTGTTCCCCGATCAGCGTGGAGCACGATTCCAGTGGGGAAGCCGCCACGGGTGGTGGCGGCCATGTCGAGCGCGGTGATGACCAGGTCGGTGCTTTGCTGCTCACCCATGGCGTATCCCAGGACTCGACGCGAGTGCGCATCGCGCACGGCGCACAGGTAGACCCAGCCTTGGGCGCAGCGCAGGTAGGTAAAGTCCGTGATCCACACCCGGTCCAGGCCACCTTGATCCCACTGGCGGGCGCAGTGATCCTCATGGGCCACCGGACCCCGCCCGCCGCGCCTAGATGGGCGCGGGCGCGTGTTCAGGCCTGTGAGACCTTGGCGGCGCATCGATGCGGCGACCGCGCGCACCCCCACATCTACACCCGCGCGCGTCAGAGCATGGCGGATGCGAGGAGCCCCATACGTGCCACCCGACACCTCGTGTTCCCAGGCCACCGCCTCATCCAAACGCCGCCGCACCAGTGCGCGCATTCGTCATAAGCCTGAAGTTAGTGGCCAAGGACGCTACTAGCAACCCAGAAACAGTAGTTTGGGTAACAAGTTGAGTAATGGTTTAGCTTTTGGCGGCAGCTATTGCGCAGACTGAGGTGGTGGGGTTAGCTGGAGTTTGCGGCCCTGCCAGTGTTGAATCAGCCAGCGGTCATGGCTGGCCAGGATCAAGGTGCCACGCCAGGCGCGCAGCGCATCTTCAAAGCACATGCATAGTTTCCAAGTCGAGATAGTTTGTGGGCTCATCCATGATCAAAACAGCTGGGCTATTAGCAAGCGCAACAGCTAGCTGCGCTCGCCTTTGATTACCCGCCGAAAGCTGCCAGATAGGGGTTGACCACATAGAAGGGTGCAAAATGCCCTTACCGCGCTCACCAATACCCTCACGCCAAGACAGCGGCCCAAACCCCGCATCACTCTCAAGCGGTAAACGTTGCGGGATGAAACTAACCGGTTCGGCGCGAGAAATAACGCCGCTACTTTTCCCGCCTACAGCAGGCGCCGCCGTCGCAATCCAATTAAGCAAAGTAGATTTACCTGCCCCATTAGGGCCAGTGACAAGCAAATGCTCGCCAGCAGACAAATCAAAACTAACCGGGCTCAGCCTGCCACAAACACTCGCCTGCCTAGCACACACCGCTAAAGCACCGCCAACGCGCCCCTCAAAGCAAGGAAAATCAAGCTGATAGAAACGCGGTTTACGAACCTCCTGCTGGGCAAGGCGGCTAAGGCGCACGTCGTCATTGCGGGTACGTTTAACAGAAGTAGCCGCAGCCCTATCGGCAAAAAACTTTTTAGCCATGCCAGAAGCAGTTTTTAAACGTACCCCACCCTTAGCGATATGCATACTTTCCTGCCGATGCTCGCGCAGCCCACGCTTTTGGGCCTGCTGATCAGCATAGATGCGGGAACGTTTAGCGCAGGCAGTAGTTTTTGCTTCAAGATAGGCGCTGTAATTACCCGCATTACGCACCAGGCCTACCAGCTCACCTTTGTCCTCGGCCCTAGCCAGCTGCTGCCACACACTTATATCCAGGTCATAAATGACAGTGGCGCTCTCTTCAATAAAAGCTCGGTCATGGCTGGTGGCAAGCACTGGGCCAGGCCAATTTTTAAGGGTATGCACCAAAAAACTAGTGGCCTGCTCATCAAGGTGATTCGTGGGCTCATCCAAAATCAACACTTCAGGGGCCAACAGCAACAAAGCCGCCAGTCGCACGCGCGAGCGCTGCCCAGGAGACAAGGTAGCTAACTGCCGGTTAAAACCTGACTCTTTAAGATCACTTAAGCCAAGGCCGCTAAGAGTCTCACCAATACGCGCCGGCAGCGACCACACGTCACAGGCACTCATCTGCGCCAGCAGCTCGTCATATTCGCCTTCACAGCCAGTCTCGCCACTAGCAAGCGCCGCTGTGACCTGCTCAAAACGCGCCGCCAAAGACTTTAGTGGCGCCAGGGCAACATCAATAAACTGCTCTACCGTTCCCTCAAAACCTTCATCAGGGATGGTTTGCGGGAAAGGGCCAGAAACTAGCTGTCCGCTATCAGGGGCAAGCTGGCCGGTCAGTAGCTTTAACAAAGTAGTTTTGCCGCTACCATTTGGGCCCACCAAAAAAGCCCGCTCGCCGGCGCCAACCTGCAGACTTACGCGGTCAAGTACCAGGTGAGAGCCGTAAGAAAAAGAAACGTTAGTAACAATGATTGAGGGCATAGTGATCTTCCAGACGCGAAAAAACTTCTGACACGTCTCAGCAAAGCTGAGTGAAGATCACTTGATCATGGCGCCGAAAACCCCTTAAAAACATGTTCCCTCAGGCAAAACCAGTATAGCTGGCGCGGCGCCTGAGGGAACAGGGTGTTTAGGTCGGTTAGTGTGGTGATGGTGGCCCTCGTTAGTGCACAGACGATACAGGGCCTCGCCGTCGTCGGAACGGACCGTATCTACCAAATCCTCCTCAGCCAAAGACTGCAAATTCCGGTAGACCGTAGCCAAACCAACCTTAGTGCCCTCCTCCTCAAGCTCGGCGTGAATCTGCTGGGCAGAAAGAAACACCTGGCTGTCGAAACAAGGGCGGTTGGATTCGCAGTGGGGACGCCGCTGTGTGATGATAGTGGCTGTCTTGGCGGAGATCCCGCCGCGTGCATTCGGGGAGACCGTGAGGGGGGAGTGTTGGATCGGAGTATTTCCTCGACTATTACGGTGGGTGGCGCGACGAATGCTGGGACGTTTGAGGCAGCGGAGCTGATGGTTGCCGGTATGAATGCCCGCGAGGCGAGCGGCGTGTTGTTCGAGCAGAATCTGGTGGTTGCGGATTCAGAATCGACAAGGAGGCGCTTGGCGACTGCGACGACGAAGCATCTGTCGTTCCTTGAGGATGATGCTCTTCGTTTCGTTGCGAATCGCGACTGACCTGAAGTGGGCCCGTGGGGAAATCAAGAAGAACAACGTGTGGTGGTCCTGACAGTGCCTCCACCCCGTGGGACACTGGAGAGGCACCCGGTCTGGCAACGAAAGGACACAACGTGAAGCTGACGCACATCGCCATCACGAACTGGCGCAACTTCGCCCACATCGAGTTCGACCTGTCCTCGCGCCTCTTCGTCGTCGGCCCCAACTCCTCAGGAAAGACCAACCTTCTCGGCGCACTGCGATTCCTGGGTGATATTGGGCGCCGTGGGCTTGTGGCCGCTTCGGAGGATCTGGGCGGCCCAGACCGATACTTTCGTTCTGGTGCGGATTCTGCCGCTTTCGTCGCGACATTTAACGACACCCAGAACTCGACGGAATTCGCTTTGTTTCTTCGGCTGATGTCGGCGGGTCCCAAGTCGACGAAACGCGGCAGTGATGCCGATCAAACGTTCGCGTTTCCGATGACGGATCCACTCACTGGTGAGCCCAACGACAGGTATCTGGACGTTCATCAAACAATCACGGCAGGGGGCAAGAAGCCTGCAGACGAAGGCGAGTCCTTCCCGGTTGAAGATGAGGAAGCGCAGCGAACAAGAGTTCGTCAAACCCTCGCGGGCATCCGCTACATTCACCCGAATCCCAAGAAGATGCTTGAGCGTTCAGATCGCTACGATCCCGACCACGGGACGGGCTTCTTCCAGTACGTGGGGCGCTTCTCGGATCAGCAGCTGGATGCCGTGGTCGATCGTATTCGCCCGATCATGGCCTCGGTGGTTCCGGAAATCCCGAACCTGTCTTACCAGCGGATGGGGCTCGGCACGGAGGTAGTGTTTTACAGCGATACTCCCGTTCGTGGGGCGAGCGGCGTCTACTCGCACGAGCAGTTCTCCGAGGGAACGCTGCGCCTGCTTGGCATGCTTTTTGACCTGGCGACGCTACCGCGCGACACGAGCGTCGTCCTCATCGAAGAACCCGAGACCTTCCTGCAGGCCTCCGTCGTCCGTTCGCTCCCCTCGCTGCTGGCAGAGGTCGCCATGAACCGTGACGTGCAGATGGTCATCAGCACCCATTCGCCGGAACTCATCGACTCCGAGCTGGTGCTCCCCAGCCAGGTCCTGATGTTGCGCTCGGAGAACGGGGAGACGACGGGTGAGCTGCTGTCGGAGTCGAACGACCCGCGCATCAAAGCCGTGGTTAGCGCTGGCCTGCCCAAGTCGCAGGGCATCGACGCTGTCAATGGTCGCACAATTCCCCTGGGAACCTGGTAAGCGATGGAGGGCTACGTCTACGCCCAGGTCATCGTCGAGGGCTCGACTGACATACCGGTTGTTACCGCGCTGATGTACGCGGCGGGATGGGCCGATAGTGAATTCTCTGTCACGAGCGCCAACGGCAAGGGTGCGATTGACAGGGATATCAAGAAGTACTGGGAAGCCGCTCGCGTTCTCCCATACGTCATCTTTCGTGACCTCGATCAGGACGGTGAG
>BNJU01005230.1_pt1 | contig 86886 bp, 87 predicted proteins | sample 8539281 | NCBI WGS metagenome assembly BNJU01 (sample SAMD00202456, study PRJDB9452) | human saliva metagenome | isolation source: human saliva | place: Japan
TCAGTTACATATTGCTGCGTTGAGAACTGCATCTACAAGCTCAGATTCTTCTCATCGGCGGCATTACAGGCTTCAGAGCTCTACTTACAAATCAGGTTGCTGTAGAGCCTTCACATTCCAATGCTCTTTACCGGGCTTAACGAAGTGCTTTGTCCTGCTCTCCTTCCACAAGTACAGAAGGGAGGAAATCGGCAGGAAGCTTCTTACATCCCACAAACTACTGCGTCCGGGACCGCCGCCACCGTGGAGTGGAGAGGTACCGGCGGAGATTCATGTGCGAAGAAGACTCGAACTCCCAGCATCTCCCGGACGAATCCACGCCCATAACGGTATCTACGTTAGCGCCTGTCATATAGCAGCTTTGCCGCCGCACTCGCGAAATGAGCGCTGTGATTTGTGCACATTGTCACCCGAGTGTCCAGACTGTGTTCGGCTTGTCAGCATTAGCCTGCAAGCATCATCTCCGAGCACCGCCTTCAACTTCTCCAGATATCCACGCTAAACCGCGCCTGTCTCGATCGGAATGTAGTCGTACCTTATAGCCTGCCATAGTCGCACTGCATGGTTTGTTCCAGTGTGCCGCATCCGAATGACGATTTTATCTCTCTAAAGTCATTTTCGGCTTTTCTTGCGGATGCCTTGCACCAGCATTAAGCCCGCAATTTCTCCATGAGCACTCTGCCGCCGGCTGTACGTAGTAAGTCCGTCCATTCCGCGATTTCACTAAAGTAGCTGATGGTCTGGATTACTTCCATAGCCCCCTGTACTGCGAAATACCTCCGGCTGTGGGTGGGTGAATATCCGCAAAAGCCTTCCAGCGCCGCCATATATCATCATTTACCTTCGGATTGTACTTCATCGTACATAGGATCCCAGAGGATAGAATCCGTCGTTTACACTCTGGATTTCTTCTGATAACCTCGCGTGCAATGTCGGCTGAGTTCCGTTTCGGAAAGCTCCGGAAGATGCAACTTCGGTTTTCGCTATCGCCTTCAGGAAGAGTCTTAAGCCTCACGTCTCAAGCCGTTTAGCTATATTGTCCTGCCCTTGCCTGGTTTTCTCAAAATCTGCATACTTTACACCTCCTTTATAAGCTCGTATCTGCGCCTGGTCAATAGAGGCCGTGTCATTTCACTCTGTGCAACACCAGCGCGATCTCTTCTCATCCAGTGGATATCCTCCGAGGATGCTTTCCTTTCTCAAAGCAGCCAAAACCTTTATCGAAGGAATCTGATTCTGTCATAAATCTGTTGAAGAACTCTCCTGTCCCTTTCTGTCTCTCCTTAGTGCCAATCTCTCCAGCTACGGTGTTTGCCATATAAGTGCGCTCTTGAAAGACAGCCTGGCAGCCTGCTGCAGGCCCTCCCTTTCCTACCGCCGCAAGATATATACACCTCACAGCCAGTGCGCGAAAGCGCCTCTGGTCTGAGCAGGACGCCACTGGAAGCCTTTTCTCTACGAGGAATGTGCTGCTCGCTCGCCTGTAAGGTCAGAACAACAATCCGGTTCTTCCCTTGATGATCCTCTCTGTCGCTCCCACGATTCTCTTCCGGAAGACTTCTCTTCATGGCATCCGCATGCTTTGCTAAAGCCGATGTAGGGACCTCCAAAGGAGATAGGAAGATCAAGGGCTTTGTCCGTTCTGGCAACGGCAACATCCGGCACCGTACTCTCTCGGGCTCTTAACTCAGGACCTAAGGAAATGTTCACGCTCATTCTGGAACTTGCACCCTTTTCGTAAAGTGCGATTTCCCGATTTCCTGCGCGCCTTTCCAGATTGCCATGGAAGTTCGGACGCTGGAATGAACATGTTACTACTTCTCGCCGTCCCCCTTCATCTGCAGCTGAGCCTTATGATAGTCTCATATCGGTCAAACTGTTCTTCCTGGGAATGATTTCCCATCGGCCCATTCTCACTGGCAGCATGCTCCTTTATAGCGGAACATGTAGTCCGGATGCATTAGCGGAAACAAGAGCCTTGCATTTCTCCTCTTTCTCTGACACATATATTTACCGGGCCCTCAGCTGTGCAGATGCTCCACATACAATAGGACGTCACATTGGAAACATCCAGTACCGGTGATATCGCAGCAGCATCGTCTGATACTCGTAAAGATAGACTGTACTACACCCTGACTGGTCTCTGCCTGACACGTATAGGAGGCTAAGAAACTTCTCCTGAAAGCTAACGCCTCAAACAATAGCCGGAATAAAGCGTCTGTAGGCACCTGCACCGCGGAAATTTCACTTTGGCATACATGGTTTCTTAGCTACAGCCTGGTCATAATCTTCCGAACCTCTAAGCTCCGACTTGGCCTGAAGGGATGCTTTAATTTCTGCACTCAGCTTTACTCCTTGGGTACATGAGAAAACAGCTTCGTCAAAAAGACGCAGTGCCGATTTCTAACATCTCTTTTGCTCTGTACTCGTATTGGGAACGTATTTTCCCACAGCCTCACCGGCCTTTCTTATAACAGTCTCAAGAACTCCTCATATTCATCCGCTGTAAGCAAATCTTCCTTATCGCTTACATCCTTAATCTCTTGATGGGCCAAGCCTCGTACGGTTTTGGTATCCATGCTCCGGAGCATCGAGCGACTTCTTCATTGATAGCACCACCCGGTTCCGCTGAAAGGAGAAAGTACATCGGAAACCGCCCTCAACGGACTCTACATCGGAGAACGCTCTCCCATGGTCACTGCGTCGCCAACTTCCGGAAGGTTGATACCAAATCACCCAACTCTGCCTGCGCAGTAGCTGGTAATCCCTACTAAACTACTCGCACCTTCTTTCCTCTTCACTCCACTCATGAGGATTTCCAGTACGCTAATCCTGCACATCATGCCATTTCTTTTGTCCTCCTTGTTTTCTTTAGCTCTAGCATGGACATTCCTGCTACATCAGTTGTTATTCTTTTGTTGTGTTCTGAAGCTATTGTTTGTTATTGTTTTATTATTCTTTGTTTTTCTATCTGTGTTCTTTGTTCTTTACAATTTTATCTTGTAATTATTTAGAAGCCTCTTATAGATAGGAAGCGGAATAATCTCACTTTCTACCTTTCTTCCGCGCACTATCTACTTCCAGCTTTGCACCGACTCTCCCGTATAGCGTGCACCCAGCAGCCTATACTGACGCATATTTAAGAATGGAGCCTGCGTTCCGAAGTTAGTGTGGTCTGATAACTTCTCCGTTTAAAAGAACATCCTGTTCTTTCACGGATAATTCCTCTTCCTTGAATCAACCTCTTCAGTCCACTCTGACTCTTCGGTCTCCCTCTGCTCTTCGATAGCGAGCTCTTCCACTGATAAAGTCCGGCTCTGTCCATCTTCACCTGCAAAATTAAGTCCTGTTTCAAGCAGGAGTAGTCTCATCATTCATCTCATGTCTGCAAAGCGGTGTGACGCCTCCATACGAAGAGTATCTCTTGCTCCTAACCCGCAGGAACGAGCCCTCTTCCTTTCACTGTTCTCCATGTAAGAGATCCCACATCTTCTCTGTATACCTATCTCCTTTAAGTAAAGCTCCACTCTGTCTCTTCTTCCGTATAGCCTGTCTTGACGATACAGGGTATACTGCCAACTACTGCATCACAACACGGCATGATAGTACTTTTGTCGGGATGTACTCTTCTTTTGGTCGCTTTCTTAAGATGTCCATAGGCCTCGGGCCCTGCAACGCAATCTGAGAATACTGACTCGGAAAGATTTCAAAATTTCACATCGCCGACTGGTGCTCTGAATATCCAGCTCAAAGCCCTTCTCCTTATCTGCCGCATTTATGCAACAAAGTAGCTCGTTGTTCTTTTCCTCTATAGCCCAATGAGGTCATCCATCATCGCCACCCTTTTCGTTGCTACTGTCGACTGTAACGGGCCTTGGTCCGGTCTACCATATATTTTCAAAGCGATTTGGTTAAGAGCCTCCAGATTAGCTGGCGCATCCACTCTGGCATATCTTCCCATGTGAAACATCAAACAGTCCCGCCTGATTTCGTAACCGCTGGGCGTTCCTTTAACTGCACCCGGTAGGCCCATACTGTACCGAAGGCACTAGCCTGCGATGAAAGTGAAATCCATCTTCTGCTTTGCTGCGACGGGCGTCATACAGCGCCAGTTCTAATTCCATAGCATTCCTCCTTTATTTTGTCTGAAAAATGTATCTATCCCAAAAACCTGCTACCCTTTCCAAGTGGAAATTCTGCAGACTTTTCCTTCCAGATTTCGACTCTTTAAGCCCTCATAGAGAGAGTCCTTGTCAAACACAGGCCGGATAGGTATTTGCAATCTCTTTTCATCCAGGAGGGCGAAGAAGTCTTCACGCTTACCGCGGCTTCCCTGACTCTTCCCTCCCTACTCAGAAAATGTATCTTCCTCCCGGAAAACGTCTCGGTCGCCATCTGAACTTGGGATCTCCTTCCCTACAGTTACAGTTTCTCTCGCCTTTCAAAATGTTCCCTTGCAAGTCCGGAAACCCGCTCTGCCTGGAAGGCTCCAGCCTTGTATTCTCCCTGCTCTTCGAATCCGCCGCCATAATGGCTTCTATCATTTTCTTTTAAAGACTTCCGGACTGATCTTTTTCTTGCAGGTGTTCGGAGATATTGCAAACCCGCCCTGTACCGATTTGCTGAATACTGGATCGAATCTGCTACTCCATCCACCTTTGGTGAAGCCACCATTTGCTCATATCCGTATCGAATAAGAGGAGCCGTGTGAATTGATGCCTCTCCCAGGCGATACTCAGTGCATTTCTTGGAAAACTTCATTCCTGTTGTACACAGGTCATTTCTTCCATTAAACTCTCCATGAACTGACAGTCGGGTTTCCAGTGATTTGTAACTCGGGCTCACATCCTCTGAAAGTCACTTCTCTCCCTGTCCTGGCGTCAGATGAAGCTGAACTGCCAGCCTCCAAGGTCGGCAGGTAAACTCGTTCCGGCTCTGCCTCATTCTCCGAACCAGATGAACTCCTCCCTGACATAGGGAAGGGTTAACTCTTCCATAAGATCTCTGTACCTTCCTGAGCATAAGTGTCGGTGGCTCTCCAAAAGAGAAAGATAGTTTCCTCAAAGAGCTTCGCGTCGCCAGATAATATTCCTGACCGAAATTTTCTTATAGACGATTTGTGCTATCCAGCTCAATATAAAATCATGGACGTCCTCCCACTCACTTCCCATGCCTTATACGAGCTTCTGGCAAGCGGGAGCTGAGGTAACAAAGCGAAAGCCGATGTCTGGTACGCCTTCTTTATATCTCCTTGAAATCCTCCGCACAGACGCTTGCCAAGGGATAGTGCAACTTGTGTCGACAGGTAGATATTGCCCTATCGTTAAGATATCGCAGCCGGTACTCGCAGACATCCTGCGCATTTAACTCTTCAATCTGCTCTTCCGTCCTCGCCAAGTCCTCTACCATAAAACCGGTTTCGTACGGGATATTCTTCCTGTGCCCCTCATGGCAAATACTGGTAGAACGTGAGAGAATGCTCATAACTCTGCCTTTGAAACGAGCCTCCAGAAGTTCTGCACCCTTTTACTGTCGGCATAATATGATTTGATACATCGGGAGCAGCCTCCAACACGTATCATCCAAAGCCTCCCATCTCTCTCGCATACCGGAAATCAAGCGCCTATTTGTCGTTCCCGGGCAAAAGCTCCCGGATTGCCTGAATGTGTCTTTGCAAACTGCGTCGCCCCCGTCCGGAAGATCACTCTGTGAGCAGGTGAGCGCGACATAGCGCTTTAGATTCAGCTTTCGCGGCAAGCGCTACATTCTTCGGCTTTCTCCTCCTCATCAGGGCTCCGGTCTTCCTGCACAAACATTACAAAATGACAGCTTTCTGGGTCAAAGTCGTTCCCAAGAATCATAGGTAGCCAGTATGCTTTGTTAGCACTCCGCAAGATTCTGACACAGTTCGCTTCCTGCCAAACCGTATTCAGATGCAGGTCTTTCATCAGACTTGCCACTTCTTCCGTGGTAGCCTCCTTCGATCGAGCGGAACTCTTTAGCCAGTCCGGCTTTTCTCTCTGAAAAGGCTTTTCTTCTATTCTTTCCAAAGCTCCAATGCTTTCTCCTCACAACTATGCTTCCTCGATAAGGCCTACAACCTCTTCTACTCTCTTTACTTTCATCCCCTTCTTCGAAATACACTCTTTGTTGGTTCCGGCTAAAGGGGGACTCCACCTGAGTCACTACTCATCTGTTCTGGATTTCAAAACCGGCTCCCTTTTCTACCTTATCGCCTACCGATCTTTCACCCAAGAGCACATTACTGCTTCCTGCATCTCTTCCTCAAGCTTCTGGTAACACCCACATCATTGCCTACCCTATTCTGTCATCGTTCTTTCCTCTATGCGGCCCTTTGCTATAGCAAAAGAGATAGCAAGGCTTCTCTCTCTGGTGAATGTCGCCTCTAGAACTTTTTCTACATTTTCTTCGAAAAGTGAAAGCTTTGTATCGTTTTGCCCTGAAAATAAAGTCTCTCTGCGCCTCTTTCGTCCACATAACAGGGAGAGTGTGTTTGGCAAAGTTCTCTATCAGTCCCTTTGTGCACATGGTAGCCTATGCAATCACAGGATAGTCCTATCAGTGCTCTCTGTGAAGCGAAGTGGTGACTTTCCAAAAGGTCCATTCTGCGAACGACACTCTCTCTCCGCAAGCCTCTCATCTCTATGCTCTCTTTCCCAAAACAAAGGTCGTTCTCTCCCAAGAGCTGCCGGAAAAGTAGTCTCATGAACTCTTTCCATCGAAGGGCTTCTCCATCGTTTTTCCTACTCGAGATCAGTCACTTCCGACATGTGCAGAAACAGAGGTAGCCTTTGGAGGAGATAGTCTCACTCTATGCGTGTGCACATCTCCGATAGAGCGCAAAAGTCTGCAGACTCATGAAGCGTACCGTGATGTAAAACACGGTCCGCCGACCTTCTGCGTACCGCAGGAGATCTCTTTCTTACACAGAGGTCTGAAACCTTATCCTGCTCCGCTTGAATGCCCAAGCTTTGCAAGGTGAGAGAATAACTGACACGTCCATAGTCCAGACACTTTTCCTGATCTCGCATCAAGCCGTAAATTGATACGCTGCCGGTCATGATAAACCGTTCCGCTGCCACTCATTCTTCGCTGCATGCAACCGGAACGCCCTCCTCGGCTTTAACTGCGTGTAGATTTCACTTCCGAAAGTCGTTTTGATAGGTTTCACAATCCACCGAAGGACGATTTCTCCAGAGCACGTCCTTATCTCTCATCTTCCGGAATATTCTCCAGTGCCAAAATTCGTGTGTGGTCCGCGTGTATCACCCAGCACGCCTATCATCTTCACCCCTTCCGCAAAAAGCAGACCACTCTCCATAGTACTCCCAAAATGGCATGCGATAGTCAATCCGAGGTTATATGAATCTTACTATGTTTCCTATTTGTATACTAAGTCACAAGAAAGCATGAAGCCATTTTATCCGGGATAATTGTTAAACATTTTTGCCTTTCATCAAGTCTCTATTTATCAATATACGATTGAGATAGTCCTATATTCTTCGGAGCAAAATTGAATCTGTATAATTTAGTATATCGTTAAACAGTTTTTCATTTGTATTTGAAAAGATATTCAGTAAACTGCAGAAAAGAAAAGTTCTTCTACACGGTAGCTTTCTCTTCTTTCTGCAGTCTTCGTTCTTTCTTGCTTACCCAGCTTTTCAGTCAGTTTTAATCCGGGTTTATTCTTGCGCTCAGCGCTGTCTATGAACTCCTGCTCTTACTTTACACCATACCCTTGGCTAAGCATTGCCCTCATGCACCTTCTGTGCCGGGCCACTATCTGCACCGACTACAAAGTTTCCTTCACAACCGTACTTTCGTATGGCCCGGACATTCTTATAAATGTTCTGCATAATCCTTCTTCTAAGCTTTTTCTTATCCACTTCCTCAAAGCTCCAGGAAAGTCGCTGCCGTGAGTCTGGCTAACATCCTGGCAAATGGCGGACACGCAACACCGCCGCATTCGCAGCCTGCTGCCGGGTAGACATCGAGGATCTTCTGCAGAGGATCACCGCACGCTCATCTCGAAGCGCAGACTTTGCAGCCTGCAACGCAGAAGCAGCCATTCCGACGCAAAGTTCTGCCTTCTCCGTTCTGCCCATGTCCCAGTTTCGTACAGGGCAATGCCACATCACACTTCATGCCTGACGCGCCTCCCGCATGGAAGCTTGCTCCCGGAACATCGGCCTGCGTACTCGGAGATTCTTCCCTTTACCTGCTTGATACCAGTACATCGAGCTAATGCCCTCCGCTGGCAAACATAACTGCTGGAATCTGAGTAGGTCAATTACCTTTGGCCTGAGGCTCTCGCGCTTTTGAATCGCATCTGCGCTACATTCCGGAACCGGAAACCGCAAGCACCTGTCAGTTCAGTTTCTTTCCGGCAGCCTTTCATGCATCTCATCCATAATATAAATTAAGCTCATAGCTTCCGTTGCCTCCGGACGAGCAAGAGATCTCGCAGTCAGCTTTCTTCCTTTCCGGTAAGGTCGTCCCCCACAGAGATTGCAATCTCTGTGCACTGTCCGGTACATGAAGGCCACTTCTTCCGCTTCCACACTGATATCTCCGGTGCACGCTTCATTTTGCCCCTGATATACTTATAGAGCTCTGTCACAAAACCTCGACAGAAGCGCATAACTTCCGCTTCTGATCTTCCCTTCGGGTCAAAGTCTGCACCGCCCTTACCTCCACCGATAGAAGCCCTGTAAGAGAGTTCTTTACGATCTGCTCCATTCTGGAGGACCTTTAAATTGCCTGATTTACGGTCGGACGAAACGAAGTCCTCTTATACGGTCCGATTGGCAGAATTAAACTGCACACGATAAACTGAGTATTCACATGATCCCCTGATCATCCGTCCATGGCACACGAGCTCAAGAATCCTTTCCGGCCTGTTACAAAACGCTCCCAGGACTGCAGTTCTCCGGTATAAATCTTCATTGGCCTCTCCACGATAGGAGGAAAAGTGACTCCAAAAATTCTTCTTTGCAGCCTCCAAAACTCCTGCTTCATGAGGATGTTTCTTCTCCAGTGCCTGATATACTTTCACTTCATAAGACATACATTTGCCTCCATTCTTTCTTCATTTACCTCGCTAAACCATATAGCACCAATTATGCGTTTTTCTACAATAGAAAAATAGTCTGTATCTGAAAAGAATAGTAATTGTAATTTAAATGGAATACAGTATCCTTAAAGTACAGACTGAGAGAAAAGGCTACCTTTCCCATCCGTCGTATAGGAAAAGATAGCTTCTTTCTTTTCTGCATCGGCTACTACAAGGTACACTCAGAAAATGATGGCGCTGAATAGAATTTTTCGTCCTTAAAGAGAACGCCCCTAATCTATATTATAATTTAAATCCTTTCCAGATCTCTCTTTCCCTGAAGCATCTTCCTCCAGAAAAATCAAACTTTAGCCATACCCTTAAAACTCGCCACAAGGGAGGTGCTCACTATTTCGATTGATTACGCGAGTATTGCAAGGTTTACGATGCGTTTTGCCGCTGCAAGGTCTCTATTTTCTCGAAAGCATCTCCTCTGGAGTGCTACTGCCTCGGAGGAAAGGGAGGCCTAGTGATAGTTCTCCGCCACAGCACGAATCTGTGGAAAGAACATCATTCTTTTGATCTCGCACTCACCTGGTTGGCGTCCTCTCATGCTGCCACCCCGTCTGGGCTTCCACAAGTTTTCTGTAAACACCTTTCCTCATGGGCGCTTGGCAGTATTTTGCTGCTCTTTTAGTAACCTCGGAAATCGTCATGTGAATCGCTTACTGCGTGATGTCCACTGTCTTCTTGGACTCTCGATAGAAAACCATATAGCGATTTAACTGTGCTCTGTCCGATAAACCCAAAAGAAAATCACGCAGCAAACAATAATCGGAATTAAAACCATCCTCCTTTTTCTTTCTTCTTTTATGGAAATGCATTCTACTATTTCCTGTAGCGTACCGTTCCAACACAACGCTTTATGTAAAGATCTCCGCAGCCTTTCAGATAAAATCAATCTGCGCCTGAAGTTTTTATACTCTTCCACCATGGAAAGCTTGTCTCATCGCCCTACGGTTGGGGGAACAGTGAAAAGCTGATAGCCCGTGTAGCGTCGAGATATAGCATGCTGCTGTCTTCTATATAGATTGCCGTCCGGCTTTTCGAAAATGTTTTCTGTCAAAACCACTCTAAGACAGTCGGTTTAGGCCTCGCCACATGAACCTGCGGGTACAGAAAATATTGTAAATGTTCGTTATGTCTGTTGATGTCCTGCCCAAATCAATCTTCGAACCCATTCTTCTGGCTTACCCGGATAATTCTGCATTCTCTCTGCAAATGGCTGTCGTTTCTGTAGAATGATCTGGATATGTCCTGAAAAAGGGTCGCGGAAAATGCATCTCGGAAAAACCTGTCCGTAGAAACTGCTACTCTTTTCTCGATGTCCTTCCTTTGCTGTCCGTGCTTTCCACAATACGATAAGCGTAAAGATCTCATTTACGGAGAGCTCCCTCACTCGTCATGCAAAGCTGTTCGCATTTCCTGATACTCAGTGGAAGAGGGACAAACCTTCTCTGGATAGGGTCCAGAAGAAAGTCCGGCGTGATCCTTCATTTCTCCTGGGCGGGAAAGATCTCTCTACAATGGGAGAGCACCTTTCCCACGTAGAGGACTTCCTGTTGTTCTCTTTCTTCTACGAAAGAGTTCCCGCTTTCCTTTGAACACGGACAGACGGAAAATCGAACTCGTACATCGCTGTCATACCAAGTCCTACAAACTAAAATATGCGCAAAGAGTAAAATCTGCCCAACTCACCATGGCAGGTCTCAGTATCTTCCATCGAAGGTTTATTTTCATCTTCTTCCTGAAGCAACTTTGTAGCTTCTCTTGCACTCGGAAGAGGTCTTCTTTCTGATGCGCTCACGCTCTCTTCTTCTACTCTCTTATTTCTTCCGCCACCCCTACCCTAAAATCTCACTTCAGCCAGTTATCCGGAACTCTTCCTGCAAGACTCTAGTCTTTTTACGACTCAGCGCAAATGCTCTATTAGCAGTGAAAGTTGAATTGAAATCAAATTATTAAATCATATAATCTGACTGTTTTTAAGAATAGTAAAGGAGGAAGATACTGTCAAGAATACGCTAAACTGCCCTTCTGCGGTATTGCAAGAGCGAGGTATTCCGATTTAGTGAACTCCAAGGTGCTAGCCCATAAAGATTAAGGCACTGTGAGTTTTCTTTAATGAAATAGGCAATGCTCTTTCCTTCCTTCGAAAAGCCTCTCTACAATCCACAAGCTTAGATAGGACTCTGGAAGTAAACTTGAAAGAGAATCAGTAGCTGCCTAGATGAAGAAGAACACATTCACTCTATTCCACCAAGCGCAGAGTCCCAGCATCCTGTTTCGAAATTTAAGTACGAGTTTAAAGATATCTGAGGATTTGTTGCACACCTTAAAAAGCAGCCTAAAAAGAAAGTACAAGATAATAAAACTAGGATCCTGTTAATAAAGCTGGATAATCTACAGTGCACATCCCAAGCTGCCATCCCATCGTCCCATATAGGTCCACTGGAAAAGAGGCGGTGCCGTAGGCTCCGGCTGGATGCGAGATCGTTGATTCCCTTCGGAATAGCTATATGCTATATTGTACCGAAGAATAGCGGACCATATTTTGCATAAAGATCCCTTTTGGGCAAAGTAGGTACTCTACTACTAGCTCTTGATTGCAAGGATAGAGGGAGCTTGCCATTATAATGGACGGAAAGAGAGAACGAAAATCTTCTACTCGTCTCCTTTTTATACCCTATTACTGCAAAATATTGAAGGAAAAGGAGAGATGATTCTACTCCCATTTCTACCGCTTCCCATCCCTCACTCCCATAAAAGTGTTCTTTTCTCAAGATGAGTTTATCATCGTCAGCATCTGGGTGAAAAGAGCCAATCTTCTTGCCTATGCTCGGCTTCTCTGCCTGATCCGCAGTATCTTCAAGTCCTGGCACCTTTCTTCATTTGATGATGCTGTCCTCCATAGCTGGATGCGCCTACAGAGGGCGGTGATGCTCTTCTCCTATCTGCAATCAATGCTCTGCATAGTTGATCGCATAGTCGGCAAATTCTTCTATATCCATGTAGAAGAAGCGGATTTCGGAGTAGCCTTTTCAGCAGGGGCGAACGTCCTTCTATCGCTTTTTCTATCCTTCACCGTCGGAAGACTTCTTCCTCCCCTTCTTCATTTTCCTTATTTTGTTTTCTAAGACCTCGGCATAGGTCTTGCAGGGCGTCTGATAGATAAGGCTTATGCGGAACATACTCTTCCGGCCCTCCGCGTCTCAGGCTCCATCGAGATATTCCTCGGATTCTTCCTCCACCTCTTCGTCATAAAGAGCTCCGCGCTTTTCCTCTCGGGGAAAGAATCTTTCCAGATCTACCTCTTCCAGAAGATCATCCTCTCCTCTTCATGCGATCGGATACGATATCAAAATACCTGATGAACTTCGGTCTATCCTTCGCAAGTCGATCGAAATGATCTACTTCATCAATTAAACAATAGAAGAAGCATCCCTTCGGATGAAGAATATATTCCTCAATCTCATCCAAAACGGAATATTTCACCTTTACTGGCATGCTCAATGATTAAGTCTCTCTCTGTAATTTATTTGCAAAAACGGCAAAGCCTTTTCATTCAGCTTATCTGCACTGACCTTGCCACTTTAAAATTGAGATTATGTCTTTTACGGAACACTTGATTTCTCTACTGCAATATGAAAAGCTTCTCATCGTTTTCGCTTCAACAATCATGTGATAGTTCGAAAGCTTCCTCTGTCTGGCTCTATTTTCATGGAAGCTACTCTCTCACAGCCGTCTCTGAACTTGCTTTGCTGTAGCTCTTCTAAGTTAGCCTTTTCCGGTTCCGCTTCTCCCAAAGAAATTCTGTCATCTGACTGTAGGTCCCGCTTCTCTCCGCCACAGAAACTTGCCTTCTTCGAATGAGGGCTGCTCCACATTTTCTCTTCAGGAGCAATCTGCTGCATCTTCGAAGTTCGGAAGCATCTTCCATGTCATCATCTAGATAGCTTCTTCTGAATCAGCTTTTACCAAAGTCTCCTGATCTAGAGCCTTGGCTCATCATATTCTTCTTTTACAAAAGTATGAGGTGTTCCCTCTTCCTCAGCGGGCGATAGTGAGCTTTAAGTCCATTGCCTTATCCACATATTTTCCCATACTGAAGAGTAAAATCATTCTTATCGCAGGTACGAACACAATCGTCCTCTTCCTCGCCTCCGTAAAGCTTTGCCAATCTGTAAAGCTATCTGCTCTTCCAGTTCTGTTTGTGAACTGTTCAGTGACCGATAAGCTGTCCGCCCTTTGCTCCCTTGGCTTCAAAAATCATATACTGTAAAAGGAATTCTGCGAGGATCCTCCGACTCTACATCCATAAACTCCTGTAAACTCCACTGCATCCTCAATAGCACCGGAGCTAAGGACACCTCTCGACGCTTATATAGGAAGCGCTCGACCGGAGCTCTTTTTCAAAGGCAAGTAATTAAAATATCCTGCCTCCTCATACTTCCATCATACAAATTTCGCTACTCAGAAGAAAGCAAATTTGCATTGCGGACTCTATTCCAGCTACCGATGGTGTCGGCACCTGTGCATCGCCAGTCTCCGAGTAGTCTCCCTGCCCGCTTAACTTTTTAATTTGCTCTGCTTTAATGCTAAACCTCGTACTTCATCCATATTTCCTTTTCCTTTATAGCTGACTCTTCCGCCAAGGCCCATGGAGTGTTATTTCATCTCATATTTTCATATCTCTGCTGCGAAACTCCTGAAGGATCGGCTTAGTTTGATTCCCAGCGGTTTCAATGAGCTACGATGCAGCTCGCAGTAGTTTCCTCTAAAGAAGAATCTGTGGCATATCGATTATCTCTTCCACATCACCCGGCGTGGCGTTGCGTAGCTCTTTTAAGCCGAATAACATCATCCGGTCCGATACCCAAAAGCAGGCTGTATTGCCCATGGTGACACATGGTAAACCCATTGCATCTCTCCTACCTTTTCTATAGCCCCTATATCTCTTGGACTTTCTACAACCAAGGATCTGCCTGCGATTTCTTCCTTCATCCCTGCATACGCAAAGTTTTCATCGTGCTAGCACAGCAACATCGGCAGTAGCGTATGCCTCTTGCTCTTTTTAGAGGTGTCATGGAGAGCATAGGCACTTTCCTTCTCTTCATTAATGATGTGGATAAGCTGAGGCATGCAGACTCTGCACCGATACTGGGAAGTCTGGAAAGCTCCTGCACCCAGTTTATCATCTATCTTTGGAAAAATATTCCATTAAAATCCCAAGCCTCATTCCGTCAATCGGTGCCCATTTCTTTGACTGGAGTCCTTCGTACTCTAGTTAACGCTTGGCTTGCAGACTGGCAAGCGCAATCATCTCTTCCAGGTCTCTGTTACATCCTCCGGATCTACTGCATCCTGATCAAGGCTCACCTTTAAGACTCCACTGATCACACTCTTTATGGCACCGCCGCGCCGGCCTGGTCCGGTATATCTCCTTCTTGGGCCAGTTCCTCCTGTGTCTCCTCCAGCTTCTCTGCATCTTCTGGTATTGTTTCATCAGATTGTTCATATTCATGCTGGGCATCTCCTCCGGGCAAAACCGCCATGCTTTTAGCCACTATTCCTCCCTTGATTACATAATCAAAATCTGCTATGTATCATGAATCCGATAGATAAATTCCATTACTTTTTCTTATTTTTACCTACAGCAGAAGCTTTGTAATAGATTTCTGCCTGCAAAATGCAATACGATTCCAAAGCTTAATTATCCGCGATTTCTATGGGCATATCGATTTTTCCAGTTCTTCTTTGCCTGAAATATATAGCGGGCATTCTGTCTCCTTTTGCTCGCAGCCCTGATATGAAATGAGATTCTCATAATGATACTTTTCCTTCTCAGAACTCTCCAAGGAATCATTGAAGAGTAAAATGTTCCGCTGATATCAATCCTATTGAATAATCAGCATGGATTTCCTTATCCTTCCGGGATAAACATGCCGGACTTCACAAGAGCCGCATGGGCTGCTGGCGTGAGTTGCTAGCACAACTGCCCAGTTTTTCTTTAACTCCCAGTACTCTTTCAAAACTGTGCTTGAGGAAAAGCTCTATCGTTTTTCCTGTTCTGTCTCAGCAGGGTTTTCCTCCGATACATTCTTTCCTCTCCTTCCAAGACAGCAGCGCTCCACATGACACGAACACCCTTCCGAAGCCCTCTTCTTCGCTCGTTCGCATTACGTTGCTGGCAAAGCATCGCTGTTCCTTCCTGTTTCCGGAAGATAAGCAAGCTCATTACAGGGTTTCAAGGAGTGCACTGCTTTGATTGGCATGAAGGAAACTGCATGTAAAAAGCCTCGGAAAAGAGACGACATACCTCTAAGAATCTCCCTCTCCATGGGCATGTGATTCCGCATCCTCTAAAAGTCTGTGTTTCTCTGATAAATCCAGCACTAAGCCTTGCAGATTCTTAACGGACTTCGCACAGGAGCATTCCTAAAAATAGCTTAAAAGATCCGAAACATATTGGCTAAGCTCTCACCTTGCTCAAGGACAGTCGTGTAACATTTCCACACCGCTTGAATATTTCTAAGTGCTGTAAAGCGGAGATCACATCAGAAAAATACCGCAGTATCAACGGCCCCTAACACCTTCAAGTGTACATCTTCATAGGAAATTCCTGCTGAAATCATCAGCTATGCGCACTGGTCCAGAAGACTAAACTGCATCCTCGCATGGATCCGTCTCGCACGCTTATATAGTCCAAGGCTTCTTCTTGAAAATGGGCAATATTCTCCTCTTTCGTAACTGTCATTTTCGAGTCTTTTGCGTATGTGTCTACAGATATACGCTTAAAGTCATAGCGCTGGCAACGTGATGCAAATGGTAATCGGTAGCGTTTGGCTCCAGTTGCAAGAATAAAAATTATATACTCTGGAGTGTTCTTTCCAAGGTGGTTCAAAATGCATTACAATGCTGGAAGGAGAGAGCATATGATCCTCATCAATGATATAGACCTTATATTTCATGTCGACAGGCGGGTAACGCACCTTGTTCCTGAATCAAACGAATGTCGTCTCACTCGCATTATTGCTTGCTGCGTCCATCCCATGTAAACATTGATACTGGTATTTTGACAAATGATCTTGTACACCCTGCATCTGCTGCAAGGATTCCCGTTATTAGGATGTTCATAGTTTACTGCAGTCGGGGCAAGAATCTCCGGCTCAAAAGAAGTTTTCCTGGTTCCTCTTGTACTGCAGGTAGGCATGGACCTACCCTTCCTGCCATTTCACCTGACTGTGTTGATCTTTGTGATAGCATCCCTGTCCGACTACAGGCTGTCAAAACTCTGGATTCCATTTCATATAAGGGCCAGTACATCCGCAATAAGCTGTCCTACTTTCTTATATGGTCATCACCGAAGTTGAAAACACTCAGCAATCTTGCTTCCTTTAACAATCTCCTGATTCCGGATCCACGGTCTTTACCTTTCCTGCAAATGTCAGCAAGAGGAACTGCCAGACTGCGTATTTTCAAAGTGCTGTTATATAGCTGAATCCTCTGATCAGCCCCGCCGCGTGCACTCGATTCTGCTGCAAAAACCCTATCATAAGGATCGTGATGCCCCACCTCTTGTGTATGACCCGGCACGTGCACCTTTACTTCTGCACTCTGTTTTCTTCAATCTCCTGCCAGTTTGAGTAGGCAATCGAAGGGTGTTTTGCTTTCCTCCGCAATCTTCTTTTAATTCCCTTCTTTGGTCAGCTTTGGAATCTTCTTCGGAAGATAGCCCTCAGCACCGTGCAATAATGGAAAGTTGAGAGCTCTCCGGCATGCACGCTCTCGCAAGCTCTTCCATAAACAGAATCTACATTGTGGCTGGAATTTCAGGAAGTACATGATGTCTGCACTGCCGGTGCAAAGCCCTGCATACAAAGTAAGCAGCCCAACCTATGTCCCATAATTCTATCACAAAGACTCTTCGCGTGATCGCCGCAGTTGTATGAATGCAATCAATTGCATTGCAGCTACCCCTCACTGCAGAGTAAACTGAAAGTCATATCTGTACCTATAAAGGTCATTGTCACTGGTCTTCGGGCAGGCAATAAATATTCAATCCTTCTTCAAGAAGACCGCTGCCGTCTTGTAAAGAGCCATTTCCTCCGACGATGACAAGAGACAATCCAAGCGAAGCTTTATAGGTATGCTTCCATTGCTTCCCACCTTTTATCCAGACCATTTGCATCCGGCTCATGAACTGCAGCTGAATGGAGTTCTTGCTGGTCCCCAGCATAGAAGTCCTGCCTCCCGTGGGAATACCAGGAGAAACTGGGATTCTTCCATTCCTTTCGATACCGCCGTAAATCGGTCCGTCCTCTACATCCACATCTATAGCACCATAAACTTAACGTTATCAAATAAGTTAAATAAGTGATTTTACCAACACCTCTCTAGTAGGCATTGAGTGCCTGCAACTCCTCCATCTAGTTAAAACTACCACACAGATTTAGCACCTCCTCTCCTACTTGAAAACTGCAGTTTACTTGTGGAACAAATTTTCCTGAATCAATCTTCTATTCTCACTGTATAAGATTTCTCCCATACACATAGAGTATAGCGGACTCACTGCAAGTATACTGTTGTCTCTTGTTATTAGTTTATTACCCTATTTTCAGGTTTATTCTATTTCCAGTTTTGCCCACTGAAAGGTAAAGGGAACTAGGGTTCCGGAGTTGTGAGATGGACTTTGAAACCCAACGACCTTCAGTCAGGGGAGCCGATCGAGCTACTAGACTGCTCCATCCCATGCGATGATATGGAAATGGGGCCCATAGGGCTGGAACCTGTAGACCCTCTGCTTGTAAGGCGTATGATCTCAGCTGAGCTTAGAGACATATATAAAGACATTTCTGTCTTAGTGGATGGAGGTGGATTCGAACCATCGCTCAGTGACAACAGATTTACAGTCCGCCCCTCGCCACTTCGAACGCATCCATATATAAAAGCTCCTTCGAGGCCAGCTGACCCGTGAACGGATCTCGAACCGTCGACCTCCCTGCCGTGACAGGGCGGTGTGCGCTCTGAACCTGAACTGAGCCACCGGGCCATTTTGTACCTGAGTAACTACAAAAATCTATAGCTAAGGAAACAGACTGTCCTCAGGCTGCAACATCAAATGACAATCCGCGATCCTAGTAAACAACATATACAAAGAAATATAACTCTAGAAGTAAAACAAACTAATCAGACGCATTGAGGAAGCCCTCGACCCATTAAAGTAACTGGCCAGCCAAATGTATTGCCACACCCACGCTCAGATCCATCTACCTCGTCTCTGGCAGTCTCACTCCCGGTGATGCCGGATATCTCACTCTGAGGTTGGCTTCACGCTAGATGCCTCAGCGTCTATCCATTCCCCAACTCAGCCTGGGCCCTGCGATGGGATTGACTCCTCACAGGTTCAGCAGAGGCCAGTCCATCCCGGTCTCGTACTAAGGGACAGATCCTCTCAAACATCCACGCTCGCGCCGGATAGTGGGACCGATCTCGTCTCACGACGTTCTGAACTCCAGCTCGCGTACCGCTTTAGCGGGCGAAACTAGCTCCAACCTGGGACGACCTCAGTTCAGGATGCGAGTGAGCCGATGTCGAGGTGCCAAACCTCCCGTCGATGCGGGAACTCTTGGGGAGACTCAGCCTGCTATCCTAGGGTAGCTTTAATCCGTTGAGCGATGGCAATCCCACTTTCATACCACCGGATCACTAAGTCCAGTAGTTTCTCTCACTCTGCTTGGTCCGTCAACCTCGCAGTCAGGCCCTTTATGCCTTTGAGCACTCTTTGGATGGTTTCCAACCATCCTGAGGGAATCCCTTTGAGCGCCTGATACTTTTCGGAGGTGACTCGCCCCAGTCAAACTCCCCACCTCGATGATCATGTCCCTTGACCGGCTTTACGGCCCAAGGTTAGAAATCCACACAACATAAGGGGTGGTATCCCAACAGCGACTCTGATAACACCGGATGCGCCATCTTCAGTCTCCCACCCATCCCGTGCATACATATCACCGAATCCCTGAGAAATAAGCGTTGAGAAAAGCTCCATGCGTCCTTTCCGTCCTGGCGCGGGTAACCAGCACTTACGTATCACTTTAATCACCGTGCATTGCTGGAGACAGCGCCTGAAATCATTACGCCTTTTCGTGCGGGTCGACGAACTTACCTGACAAGGAATTTTCCTGCTACCCAGACTGTTATAGTTGACGCTGCCGTTTACTGGGTTTAATTGTGCAAAGCTTCTGCTTTTACGCTAACCTCTCTCTTAACCTTCCAGCACTGGCAGTAGGCGTCAGCTCCATATACTTTACCTTACATGTTTCGGTGGCATATAGACCTGTGTTTTGCTAAACAGTTGTTGAGCCTTTTCTCTGCAAGGCCCAGCTGCCTTGGGCACCTTTCTCCTGCAGTTACGGTCACTTTTGCTGAGTTCCTTTAACAATGCTTTCTCCCGCCGGCCTGTGGATTCTCTTCTCCTCTCATCTACTCGTGTCGGTTTTGTCAGGTACGGGCTTATTAAACACCATAGCGGGCTTTTCTCGCCACAGAGTTAAAGAGCCTCTCACTTTTATTTCGATCCGCACTTCAGGGTCTCTGATTGTGTAGCGGTTTTCCTACTACACTCCTATCTCCCTTGCACTGGTCTTCTCATCTCCGCCTCTTTCTCTCCATGTGTCTCTACACTCTGATTTAGTGGGGTACTGGAATCTACACCAGCTGTCCATCGACTACTGCGTCTCCCGCCTGCCTTAGGCTCCCTGACCTCACGGTAGGCAGATCGCTTTACCCTGGAAACCTAGGATATTCGGCTGGAGGACTCTCACTCCATCCTCAAGCTACGGTCATCTCGAGCATTCTCTCGTCAGTCAACTCACATGGCCTTTCGGCACCGCTTTCACCTGCTTTTCAATGCTCCTCTTACCTCGATGGGCATGTCACCATCCTATGCTTCTGTGGCCATGTCCAGCCCTGTCACTGGCGCAGGACCTCCGACTCAGTGAGAGCTATTACGCACTCTTTGAATGTGTGCTGATGCTTCCTAAGCCAAACTATCCTAGTTGTCTAAGTGCGAACCCACATCCTTTACCTTCTCACTTTCTAAACATGTACTTTGGGACCTTTTGCTGTAGATCTGGGCTGTTTCCCTTTGACTACGTGAATTTGATATCCTGCAGTCCGCTGACTGCTGCTTATATCTTTTACCGCCACCCGGAGTTTGATATCTCTTGCAGACTTTGACGCCCCTCAAGAATTCAGTGCGTCCACTCAAGGAAAGACTTATCATGAGTGGCTAGCCGCCATTTCTCGAGAGGAGGACGTTGCCATTCCTGCTCGATTGAATCTCCACTATCCACACCCTCGTCGCCACCCTTTCAACGTGATGTGCGTTCGACCTCCACCAAATTTACTTTAGCTTCGCCCATCCTGACATGTGTAGGTCACCTGGTTCTGGCCCATATTTTACTGACTTAACGCCCTATTTAGCTCGCCTGCTCGTTTGCGGACCCAAAGTCCTTAACCTGCACAGGTATCTATAACTCGCCGGACCGTTCTACATAAAGTATCGCGTCAGCTCGCGCTGTTCCACAGTTTGTAAACACAGGGTCTGTGTCTCTTTCACCTTCCCAGGTCTCTTTTCACCTTCCTTCACAGTACTAACCGCCATATCGGTCACTGAGTAGCATTTAGCCTGTGGGGGTGCCCCTGTCTTCCTGCCAGGGTTCTGCACGCGTCTGATAGGCACTGATACTGCTTCTGATCCTCTTGCTGCGTGTAAGGGCTTTCACACACATGGCGCCTATTTCCATCGGCGTCACCACCACAGATCTATGATAGTCTGAACCCTGAGGTGCACGCACTCGGTCGCTCTCCTGATTCTTGCCTGCCACTATTTCTGGAATCACGGTTGTTTTTCTCCTCCAGCTCTACTTAGATATGTTCTTAGTTCAGCGGGTTCCTCTCCAGCAGTTATGTCATTGGCATGCAGTACTAGAGCCTTTCCTGGTGGGTTTCCCATTCAGATATCTGCGGACCAACCTGCATTTGCCAATCCTCGCAGCTTTCGCAGCTTACGTCACGTCTTCGGCCTCTCAGTGCGCCAGGCACTCACCCTGTGCTCTCATTGTCGAACCACCTCCACTTGATCGCTCAAGGCTCTGAGAGACTAGCGTGCATCTCTTTCTGACTGTGAAGAAGATTTCTCCACCTCGATTGTTTTGTACAAGTCTCACTCTTTGTGTGTTCGTGGATGTCTCTACTTCCATTTACTAGAATAAATTATTTCTCTCTTTGATATGATGTAGTTTTCTAGGGCACGATGCAAATTCTTCCAGTGAGATAAGGGATTCTGAACCTGACCCCTGCTCTGCAAGGCAGGGTGCCTCCCCAACGAGCTATATCCCAAAATTCTGGCATCCACCTATCTTCCGTAGCCGTTACCAGTAAAGCATCGGCCGGGTAAGTCCTAAACTCGTCGTGCCTGGATGGAAACGGGCAGTTTCTAAGCTGCATCAACACCAGAAGTGGAACTCAGTGGACTCGAACCACCGACCCACGCTTTATCAGTGCGCGTGTGTCTCAACCAGCTGAGCTTATGAGTCCCAAGGAGAATCTCTTCAGAAAAATTGCGGATTGATCTGCACCTACTTCGAAAGTCGCTTCTCTGCAGGAGTTCATGTGAGGTTTCCTGCGAAACATGGAAGTCCAAGTGCATACTTCTACCAGTCTGTGAAAAATCTAACCGATCTGGCACTCTATAATCATCGAATAACACAGAAACCCCACTTTATCCTCTAGAAAGGAGGTGATCCAGCCGCACCTATCCGACACGGCTACCTTGTTGGCGACTTCCCTCACCATGAAATCACTAGTCCCGCTTTCGGCAGCCTCCTTTGGAACACTGATCTGGCATTACCAACCCCACGTAAGACGCGGTGGCAGACGTGATCGTACTGCACCGCATGTTGATCTGCGATCATTTAGCGATTCCAGCTTCGTGTAGTCGGGTTGCAGACTGCAGTCCGAACTGAGACGGGCATTTTGAGCTGGCTAAGGTCACCCTCTTGTCTCCTTCATGTTGCGCACAGTAGCACGTGTGTAGCCCAATGGCATATAGTGGGCACACTGACGTCATCCCTGCCTTCCGGAGAGTCATCCCTGGCAGTCTAGTCGAGGCTTTCCATCTTACTGCTGGCTACTAACTATAGGGTTGGTGCCTGCTGCGGGACCGTAACCCTAACATCTCACGACACGAGCTGACGACAACCATGCGACCACCCGTCACTCATCGCCCTGCAGCGGCAAAAGTATTTACGACACTCGTCAATGGGATCTCAAGATCTGGTCAGCCCTTCGTGCTGTTGCCGACTAAACCACATGCTCCACCGCCTGTGTGGGTCCCCGTCAACCTTTGAGTTTCATTCTGTGATGAACGTACTCCCGTGGTGGAATACTTCATTGCGTTAGCGACGGCACTGAGTAGCTTTTGCCTCGACACACCTAGTATCTATCGTCGTTTGTTACAGCGTGATGGGACCAGGTATCTCAACTCTCGTTTGATCCCTTTGCACGCTTGAGCCTCAACGTCGGCTATCGTCCAGTAAGCCGCCTGCCTCCGGTAAGTTCTTCCTGAGGCCCGATGCATGTCACCGCCACGCAGGAATTCGACTACACTTCAGCAACACTGGTCAGGAACAACAGTTTCTGGAAAGCAGTCCTGGTGCTGAGCCTGCAGTTTCTACTAGACTTGCCAATCTGGGTTCATGCGCTCTTTCGCACCCAGTAAATCCGGACAACGCTTGCTTCGCCAGCAGTGGTGCTAGCGCGGCTGCTGGCATGGTTAGCCGCTTCTAGTCAGGTACCGTCATTATCTCCCCTGCGTTGAGAGCTTTACATACTGGAAATATCTCTTCACCACGCGGGCGTCGCATGCATCAGGGTTTCACTGTGCAGCAATATTCCCCACTGCCGCCCTGCGCAGGAGTTTGGGGCCGGTGTCTCAGTCCCAATGTGGCCGGTCATCCTCCCTCAGATTCGGCCACCGATCGCCGCTTTGGTAGGCTTTTTACTGCCAACTGGCGACCAGACGCGCCCATCTTATGGCGATAAATCTTTTCACACTCTGCCATGCGGACGTGTGCTATGCGGTACTAGCAGTGATTTTCTCTGTTATCCCATAAGGCAGGCTACGCACGTGTTACCACTGTCTCACACCAGATAACGCATCTTCCGGCTGACGCTTTCCGATACGCATCCCCGTTCGACTTGTCAGGCGTAGGCAGCGCCAGCGTTCATCCTGAGCCAGGATCGAACTTCATAATGAGTATTTTTCATAAAGAAAATATGTAATGTACAAGACTACAGCGTAGCTGTACTCTGTGTAGCAGGGCTCCGAACTTGCTCCAAAGCAAGGAGGAGGTCCTATACAGAAAATCTGTCATCACCGACAGTTAAAGTTCAGTCCCAAGTCAAAACTTTAGCTTAGCTTCATTTTGTCCTACTTTTTGGTTTATTAAAACTCGTGTAGTTTGTTTTGAAACATTACTGAAAAATTCTTCAAGAATCGTGGTCTGTGGTATTATTCGATTCTTTGATTATAGTACTCGTTGTCAAATCCTTTTCAGGGACAGCCATACGTTATTATAACAAAGAGATCTTGTCAAGCATCTGGCGTTTCCCGAAAACGGAGTAAGAGGATGAACCCCTGCGCTGGTTTCCTGACCTACACCTTAGCAGGGGCGCTCGGCCTCTTTTGAGTATTACCTCTTTATCCCTGCTAAAAGGGATCTCACCCGAAAGGTGCTTATTAGAGTATCAAATTCAGATTTTTGATGTCAAGGAAATTTTCAGGAGTTTTCTCCTGACTTTCTCCTGCTGCCTTGATCTTCCTCAAATCTGTATTTTCTAAAGCAGTTGCTTTCTTCGGAATCTTTCCTCATCTTCTGTCTCTAACCTGGCAACGGAAGCAATAATAGTATCGGTATCCTTATCGATATCCATCAGCCTAACACCGGAAGTATTTCTTCCCAGGACACTCCACCTTATCAAGATTGATTCGAATCATAATCTTCCTGTGGTAATAAGAAGCAGTTCTCATCCTTATCACAAAGCTTTTGTAAAGCCCACGATATCTCCTGGTTTTCTTCTGCGTTATCTGAGAAAGTACCGACCTTCCGTCCTCGGAGCTCGTGCCTCAGCAGCCTCTGGTCCGTCTGCCTTTCCACAAATCTTTCAGAAAACTAGCTGAAATGTTCTCCCTGGAGAAGCCTTCCTCTGCATACTGGGAGTTGACTCTATCACCTGCATTTGGTCGAATATCATGCGTACACCCATAGAGGAGCGTCCGCCGCACGGACATCCTTCTCATTGAATCTGGATTGCCACCTTCTTTCTTCGCTGTACCAGTGTAGATTTCTTCTTATCTTCAGAAAGAAGCTTGCTTCAATCAGCTGGTCTCCCTCATTTAAGGTACTAGGCACTGCGCCGCCTTCCGTACATATCGCAGCAAACCAGGAGTCTGCGTCTCCAATAACACCCTCTTTGCTGTGAGTATACGGTATTTTCCTCATTGGTATCTCTTAAGGCAAAGAGTCGCCGTAACCCTTCCTCATTTCTCCTGTAAGGAGAGTGAGATCGCATCGTGCTGTCTTCCGTTGTTCTGCTTTGGCTCTCCGAATCCTCGCATCCCTCGATTCAAAGATTCTTCCCTGGTTTGTAGAACATGACATATCGATGCGTCGCCGTCAAAGAGCTGCATATAGCTATCTCTATCGTCTGCATACCCTTTATGCCTTTTCTCTCCTTCCTCTATTTTGTCTGGTGGAAATGCTCCCGGGAGATATCCTGATGGAATGCCGAACTGTCGACGTAATGACCACATCACCAATCGAAATGCAGTCTTCCGCCTGGAAATCCTTTATCAGCGTGGAACCTGTCTTCTCGGTCATCGCTGTATTTTTCCCGCGATTGCATCCAATTCTTCCTGAATTACGGAGAGGAGCTCTATTTTCATTTCCTAAAATCTCTTTATAGTGGGCACTCTGTCGAAGATCGTTGTACTCATTCCATTCCAGTCTTTCTTTCCAAACCGGTAAGCAGTGTCGGAGACGCATATCCACAATCGCCCGCGCCCGTACATCGGAGTAGCTTGAAAACGACTGATTCAAATTCCGCCTCCGCTTCAATTCCGGTACATTTCCGCAGCACGAATCATGGCAACGATCCACTGATATGATCAAGGCCTTGTATGCGTCCCTTTCTCTTGTAAATATGTGCCCAGTCTTCACACTTTGAAGATCGTACCTGGTTCTTCTTCTGAACAACATTGACTGCGTCTTAGGAACTCTCCAAGATTCGCAGTAAATTGAGACCCTCGGTTCCTCCGTTCACAGCACACAGCATGATGACACCGGCAGGTTTCCTGTGCATCGCGTATGCTTTATAGGAGCTGATTTATGATGACCTGCGGATTTGCATCCTTCTAAGCTCGCCTCCCGATATTTATTCGCATATGAACCTCTTTCCTGCCGCATCATGGATAGTAGGTAATGCTGTCTGATCTTCTTACCTTTAACAAGGTCTGCAAATTTTTCAATGACACGGGAACGGTAAACAAGTGTATAGGAAGTTCTTTCGCCATCGACTCGGTGCTTTCCGTCTGCGCACATGGTCCAATTTCCTGCAAACGGCGCGCATCTTCACCTTCCTCCTCCGGGTGCGCAGGTCCACTATCTCTTCTGCGAATCGTATTCGGTCGTGGAAAATCCGGTCCTCAATACCGGGAAGAAGCTCGTCACTCTGTCTGTCTTTCCTGCAACGCGGTTCCTCTAAATGTACTTTTAGATCTCACACCGGCAATCACTCACTGAAGATTACGTGAGGAGGAATATTGCGTGACATACCCATTGCAACCTTGGCTGCTCCGTTTACGAGAAGATTTCGAAAACGCGCAGGAAGCACGGTCGGCTCATCGTACTCATTAGAGTAGTTCGGCATAAAGTCAACTGTATTCTTATTGATACTGACAGCATTTCCGCTGCCATCTTGGACATCTTTTGCTCAGAGTGAGTAATGGCAGCTGCAGGACTGTCTCCATCTCTGATCCGGTTACCTCGCTTATCAATTTAAAATATAGCGCATGGACCAGGGCTGTCCCATATATACTAAGGACCATCAACAGAAGAGTTCCATGCGGGTGATATTTACCCATGGTCTCCCACATGGCGCATATTTCTTTGGTTTTCTTATCCGGTGTTACTCATAGGTTTTGCAGAGTATAGAGCACTCTTCTTTGTACCGGCTAAGACCGTCTCTCGCATCCGGAATCGCTCTGGATACGATAACGCCTTATGGCATAACCGATGGGAATTTTCCATCGTCTTTTTCAGATCAACTTCTGCACTCATCGAAAATATTCGGCCCCAAAATCCACCTCCTATACATCCAGACTTCAACATAGCGGTATTCTTCCAATAAACTCTCTCTGGGTTCTATCTGATTCCCGATCAAAAGTAGTGTAGCATCGAGCCCGCTATCGCGTCTTTCTTCCATGCTGACACGAAGAAGGGTTCTCGTTTCGATCCATCGTCGCTTCAAGCGAGCCTTCCGTAATCCATTTCTCCCAAACCTTTAAATCGACAATCCGCTCCATCCGCTCCGATTTCTTTTATATTTTGATACTCTTCATCTGAATAAGCATAGTAATGCTTTTTGTTTCGTGACTAGAGAGGCGGTTAAAGCAAGATAGACATGGCCCTTTTAATGAGATCCGGCATAAAAATTATAAATAAAAGTCAGCATCATAGCGGAAATATGCGCCCGTCCACATCGGCATCGGTCATAATGATAATCTTATGATATCGAAGCTTTGATAAATCAAAGTCCCTATTGATTCCTGCACCGAAAGGGTAATCATTCCCTTTATTTCTTCATTGCAAATCCGATCGAGTCTTGCTTTCTGCACATTCTAGAACCTTTCGCGAAGGGACAGCTTGTGTTTCCGGATTTTCCTTCCCTTTGCAGTGCCCTCATGCAGAGTCTCCCTCAACGATAAAGATTTCGCCAACGTTCCGCATCCTTACTACCGCAATCGGCAAGCTTCGGGAAGTCCCACACCGTCCAGTGCGGATTTTCTTCGTTAAATCTCTCTTGCCTTCTTGCTGCGGCTCTGCTCTTGCCATAATGGATTTTCTCACATGACTCTGGCTATGCCGGGTTTTGCTCCCAGAAAATAGGTCAACTGTTCCGAAACAATACCCTGTACGGCAACCTGTGTTGAAGCTGCGCTTTTGCTTTGGTCTGTCCTTCAAACTGCGGATCTCTCACTTTTACGGAATGATATGTTGCTTTCCTCATGATATCCTCTCCGGAAAGATTCGGACTCATCTGTCCTTTAAAAGCTTATTCTGTCTGTACAATCATTAAAGGTTTTTGTTAATGCATTTTTAAAACCGAGATGCGTTCCGCCTCGAGTATTGATGTTGTTTACGAAGGTCAAATGTTTTCGTGATAGGAACCACTAGTGCTGCATCGTTACTTCAACAAGAATCTGCTCCTTTTCCCCCGCAGTAAATAACATCGATGAGCGCCCTTTCCTTTGTCGTAAATAAGTAACGAACTCCTTAATTCCTCCTCATAGTGGAAAGTCATTTCTAAGTTCTTCTTCTCTTCATCCATGCTTGATGCGAAGATTCTTGAGAAAGCTGTTTCTCTAAACGCACCTTTAAGATATCAAAATCATAGATACTTTCCAAAGATTCAGAATCAGGTAAGAAATGAACCTTTGGTTCCTGTGCTCTTCCGTACAAGTTCCGATACACCTGATTTCCTTCGCACTTTTCCTTTCGAGAAGGACATGGAAGATTTTTCCGTCTTTGTTAAAACCGTAAACATCCAAGCATGTTGATAATGATTTCATGATACTTGCTCCCACCCATGCAGTCCGCCGGAAAACCTTGACAGCCTGATCCGCCAAATTTTTCCTGCGGAAAGTTATCGGTAAACATGACTTCAGAGCGGATTTTCCGCTTTTGCAAGTCTACTGGAATTTCTACCGTCGTCTCTTACGGTAATAGAATTGTCTCAGGATAGTAACGGTAATATTGTCGCAAAACCGGCCAGGAGCCTCATCTACGGAATTATCCACTATTTCATAAACCAGTGGTGAAAACCGGGGTAGAGGTACTGCCGATATACATTCCGGGACGTTTTCTTACCGCCTCTAAACCCTCCAGTATCTGAATCTGATCCGCACCGTATTCTTCGATGCGTGAAACTGTTCGTCCAGATCCCTGATCTTCTCTCATTGCCATGAACCCTCTCTCTATGGACATTCAATCTTTCCGCCTTCATATAGTAAAGTTTATCTATGGGAAAACGATTTTCATTAAATCTTCTAAAACTGGTGCAGTGATGATATTTTGCACATCGGAAATTTCATCCAGTAAAAATTTGCCTTTTTATCGAGTCTCGAAAACACTCAGGTACAGTAAACAGGATAATCCTCTATCTTTCCTTTACGAGCTCAATTCTGCAAACAAAAGAAAGAGCCGCCGTTCTTTCTGCCTCTATGAACTGAACTTTCGAATGTCTTCTCCGTTAATTTGAAAACAAAAGGTCATCTCTATGCGGTCCAAACCCAATGTAATTCTCTGCTCCGTATCCCTTGCTTTTTATGATTGTCGGAAAAATGCTTTCTTTCTTACATTTTCTCATAAGAAAGAAGAAGTTCTTCCTTCCTCCACTGATATTTTTATGAATTCAACTAGTATATCTTGCAAGTTTTCTATAAATCTCTTCTAGACGGATAATAGCCTGCCCATATTTTTACAAGTTCCTCATCCCAAACGGAAAGATCTAGTCTCAAGCTGTGTTTCTATAGGCAATATCTCTCAGTATCTGCTTTTTGCATTAAAAACACGATTATATCTTGCTAAATGATGCAAAATAGAATTTATTTTCACTGACAAAGTTCCAGTCAAAAATCTTCTTCTTTCCTTCGGACCATCTTTTAATCAGACTTAAAATCTCCGGAGAAAATAACACATTGGCCAGTCCTGAAAAGGTCGAAGCCTTTCTTTACTGAAAAACCATTTATTGCAATCCCTTTTAACACTATAAATGGATATCGATGCGATTCTTAGTGTGATGTAAAATCATCTGATATGCGCTTTCTCTCCAAAATCGAATCACATCTCATCCTTGCAAAAAGGAAAGGACTTGAGCTGGCCGCAAGAAGATTGCTCCAGTAAATTGGTCTTTCCTGCGCATTATCCCCTGTAGAAGATATTGTCTCCAGAGAAAGCCTTAAACTTCATAATTTCTTGTAATTTTGTAGTTTCATGACTCAATCATTCTACTTGATCCGCACTAGTTAACCGGCAAAATCATATAAATATAGCTTTCCTTATCCCTTATAAATGCAGGAGAACTGAGGAATCGCAAAATAAAGAGAAACTCTTCTTCATCTATATTTTGCAAAAAGCATCTATCAGGAAATTCGATTAAAACCGATTAATCAAACTCTTCCTTCCCTGCTTTTACTGGAATCTCGGCATCTCACCTTCAAGTGGAGCCAATCTTTTAGGATGTTACTTGGCACTTTAAAATAAGTGGTTGCTTATCATTGTCCCTTGCCATGATTCTTGGCCCCTGTCGATATCTTCCAAAAGCTGCTTTCTATTTATAATTATTTTTATTTACAGTCAGGAAAGCATCTGCTTTATACGAAAATATTTCCTCGACAAGCTGCGTAATGACTGTGGTATCTTCACAGTGAGAAGATACTGTTTTGAAAAATACATCTCCACCATGTCATCCAATCCACTGACATAATTTTGACAATCCACAAAAACTTCTTTTGGGACGATTGCTTTCGCTCTGAATAGGAACTTAGCAGGTTTTTTTCATAGAAACATGATGACCGTCTAGAGAAGGCTAACAGAAATAGATTATCTTAATTTCAAAAGTATTCTCCTGCTATTTTCTGTTATTTTCCGTTTGCTGTAGAAAATGCCTGATTTTATCATATTTTAAAGAAAACTGGGAAACAAATAACAGCTCTGTTTTCATCATAAAGAAGGAAACTCATCCGCATTTCTTCCCATAATCTTGAAAACTGATTTTTCACAACGAATAATACAATTTCTGTGTCTCTCTGTTTCAATGCAGAGCTTTGTTCCTTCATTTTGAGGTAAACGTTTAATGATTTCCTGAAACAGTGTTTTTGCTTTCTAATGCCACTTTTCCGGGTTCTGTTGATTTCACCTTACATACTCTCTATTCCAAATTCTGATTTATTACCAATCAGAACACTCTGTCCCTCTGTAGCATCAATTGTGTATATTCCATAATACTTATTGTTGTTTTGAGGCTACTGCTCGTCCCATGACTTGATATAGCTGAAATTAGTCATTTTTGTAAAAGTATAATTTCAAAGTGATCTCCTTCTCTTTCTTTTCTTTTAGTAGTATTACTAGGCTCAGGAAAATGTGAAACTTATTTTCCTTTGTTTTATCTGTTTCGGAAGAAAAACTTTGTGAATTAGTTCAGGATTCATTATGAATCAGGGAGATATCTCCGAAAATTTTCTATTGTGGATTGTAATTGTTCGTTTGTTGGTAATTCTGTGATATTTTTCGCAACCATGAATCACGGTAGAATGATCTCTTCCCCAAAAGTTCTCCCTGCAGTAACTAGGGGAACATTGGTCATCTCTCTGCAAAGACACATCGCAATCCGCCCGGGATAAGCAATGCTTTTTCTTTTTCGTTGGAGAGGCCAGGTCTGAAAGATTTAAGTTATAATAATCCGCTACAATTTCTATAATAATCTTCGGAGTTATTTCTCTCTTTCACTTGGCGTAATGTGATCCTTTTAAAAGTTCTGCTGCACAGAGCCAAGGTAATAGGCTGTTTAACCAGCTCGATTTTCACATGACCTTAGTCAATGCACCTTCCAACTCCTCTTACATTGGACTTAATATTATCTGCAATGTATTTAATTACTTCATTATAATATTGTTAGCCCTTTCGAGTTCTTCCTTACGAAGAATTGCCATACGAGTTTCAATCGTCGGCATCTGAATATCTACAATCAGTCCGACCTCGAATCGCGAGCGAAGTCTTTCTTCCAGGTTGTCACTGTCCTTGGCGGTTTATCGAAGCAATAACAATCTGCTTTCTATTGTCAAAGAGTATTAAAGCTGTGGAAAATTCTTCCTGTGTTCTTCCTCACCTATTAGGAATTGAATATCATCAATCAGCAAAACATCGAGTTCTCATACTTCTTTCGGAATTCAGCAGGAGAGCTGTTATTCTTATTTCGAATGCTGTCTACAAACTCGTTGATAAAGGTTTTCGATGTAAATATAGCGAATCTTGCATTTCTGTTTTGCTGAAAATGAAGTGAGCAACGGATTGCAAGGTGTGTTTTTCCAAGTCCTGCGCCTCCATAAATATAGAGAGGATTGTACTGTCTCCGGGAAGCTCTGCAGTTGCTAGCACAGGCAGCATGGGCTAAATCATTGAAGAACCTACTACAAAAAGAATCGAGTATAACGGGAATTTAGATTTGCATTTTTAGGCATCTGTAAGACTTAAATCTTCTTTTTCTTCCTTTTTATAGAGAGAATCCAACCGGCTTATCAATAATCAAGACTTCGGTATTGATTTCTGTAACCTATAATGGCTATACCGAAAAGAATCATTATATCTTTTTCTTATAATTGAAAGAGAAAAATGTTCTTTGTGTTCATTAAATGATGTTTGTTATCAACAAAAATCATACGGTTTCATAGGAGCTATCCATAATTCGTATGTGACATCTGCCACGGGCGTGATTTCCTTAATATACTCCAATATTTCTATTCCATTTATTTTAATAATCTCTAAATCCTTTGTCATACTCCACCTTTTAATGATTTATGAATAGATAGAAGAATAGCTTATTCATTCTACAGCATGGGGAATTCTTTATCAAGTTTGAAAGTCATAAGTTTAAAAATGTGATGTTTTTAAGAGTAATAGAGTTCGACATGAGCAGAGCTATCGATATTTTTGAACATTATCGTGGATGACATGTTTAAATGTTGATACTTTATCCACATTTAAACCATTATAAACTGTATTTGTACGAGAGGATAAAATATCAGATATCCACAAAAATTAGCAAAATGTTGATATCTATTTTTATTTGTTGATAAGTGTAGATGTGGATAAACACGTGAATTAATTTATAGATCTTTCAAGTTTTTCTTGACGAGTATAGACAGGCTCAGTATAATAAACAGCGAGTTTACCTAAAATTAGAGTTTATTCGACCCTCTGTAAGGACGAATAATTCCCGGAGAATGATTGGTGGCTTATGACATACACTATAAAAAGAAGGTCGTACGCATAAGGGAAAAATGACTTTCCAGCCTAAGACCAGACAAAGAGCCAAAGCGCATGGATTCAGAAAGAGAATGTCCACTGCAAAATGGTAGAAAGGTTTTGTTCTGCCAGAAGAGCTAAGGGTAGAGCTAGATTATCTGCATAAGATGTAGAATACAAAATTTGAGGCTGCTGCAAAAGCGGTCCTTCTTCAACCATGGAGATATTTAATGGAGGATTTCCATCCATAAAATCCAATGTGACTTTCAACATTGTTATAGAATAGGACGGTCTTGTGCCAATTCCTGTTTTGTGATGTATGTGATTGATAATCATCTTTCTTTAACTGTTTGGGAATTTTTTTGTTCTAAAAAGTGGGAATTCCGTTGTCATGACATGGAATCGCAAGAAAGCTTTCGTGAAATATTCCGTTTATATAAGGAAATTGTTTTGGGTAAAGACATCATACCTAGGTAAGACAAAAGGAAAAAGATTGTTCTTACTTTGATTTTGAAAAAGCATATCTGGAAATTATGTAGCAGGCATCATATAATAGACAGAGAAGAATAAAAGAAAAGACTTTTACTCTTTTTAGTATGGAAGGCCGTTTTCTAAAAATTTTGACTTTTCATATTATAAAATAAATATCTATTTAAATAGGAAGAAAGTCAGTTGAAAAATATGATTATCCTAGAAAAGGAGAGAGTATGAAGAGCGTTTTTAGGAAATGATTCGATTCTATCAAAAGTTTTTATCTCCTTTTAAAGGGACACTGGTTCTCTGTAAATACACACTGACTTGTTCTCAATACGCCCTAGTGAAGCAGTGCAAAAATACGGTTGTGTGAAAGGTTTATGGTTGGCAATATGGAGGATTCTTCGTTGTAATCCTTTTGCCAAAGGCGGATATGATCCTGTTCCCTAAAGATGGAGGGAGAAAACTTGAATTATCTAATTTTGTTAACGAAAAATACTGAATTTTCCTATTATTTTGGACCAATTTGAACTTTATCGTAACTTTCTTGGTCTGGTAATGAACTCGATTTACAGTTTCTGGATCAAATCGGTATTCCGAATATCGGTTTAGCAATTATCCTGTTTACCCTTGTAACAAGAATCATTCTATTTCCGACTTCCTTAAAGCAGCAAAATCTTCTCGGATGATGCAGATTATGCAGCCGGAGATTAAGGCGGTTCAGGAAAAATATAAAGATAGAACAGACCAGGCATCTATGATGGCTCAGCAGACGGAGATGCGCGCTATTTATGAGAAATATGGCACATCGATGACAGCAGGCTGTCTTCCTTTGGTTTTACAAATGCCCATCATTTTTGCTTTGTACTCGTATTATTATGAATATTCCGGCGTATGTACCGGCCGTAAAAACAATTTATGAAAATGTATCTTCCGCTATCGGCGGTGCAGATGCAGCGCAGGCTCTGGTTACTTTTGGCGAGAATAACGGTCTTAAGGCTGTTTTAAAAACCTTACATAATTTGGGTTTGGATGATCCGCAAAAGTATGACAGTACAGCAATATAACTTTGTGATAGACTTTATATAAGTTAAACCCTGCACAGTGGGCTAAGCCCTCGAGCTCCACAGGCGACTTCTTATTGAAACTGCTGCACAAAGTCTGCAGAAATTAACAGTTTTTGGGATTAAACTTGGCAACAGCACCTTCCGCTTATGGACTTAAGCCGAATATCTCACTGGCTGATTCCGATTTTGGTAGGTCTTACACAATGGCATCTACTGTGCTTTATGCAAAAGGTGCGATGCTGCAGGCCGCAGAGGGAGACCAGTCTGCACAGATGATGAAAAGCATGAATGTTATGATGCCTTTAATGTTCTGTATGGTTCTGCTTCTCCTGCATCCGGTATCGGTTTATATTGGATTGCTTCTTCCTTATTTATGCTGATTCAGCAGCTATTCTGAACTGGTATTTCCGGGAAGAAAAACCAACGAACAGCTTTTACAGGAAGCATGGCAAAAGCAAATGAAAAGAGAGCAAAAAGAGGACTCTCCTATAGATGAAAAGTCTATTGAAAACCGTTTAAAATCAATGCAGGCGAAAGAAGATTCTGAGGAGAAGAATCGAATGGAGCGCATTGCAAAAGCAGAGCCAGAAGACAAAGGATTCCACTGAGTATTATAATAAAAATGCAAAAGAAGGATCTTTTAGCAAGTAAGGCAAAAATATGGTAGCTATATAATGAAAAACATGAGAAGAAGTCTAGTAGCTTTAGGGGGAAAAAGCTATGGATAAAATCAGAGTATCCGCAAAGACAATGGACGAAGCCATTACTAAGGCAACCATTCAGTTACATACCACATCAGATAAAAATTTCATATACCGTACTTGTAGTAGGGAAGCAAGGAATCTTTAGGAATCAGTGCTAAGCCATGGATTATTGAAGCATTTCCAAAGGAAGAAGGCGCAGTAGAGAAAAAGCCTGTAGAGAAAGTGATGCCAGCAATGATGAAGGAAAGCAGGAAAGAGGAAAAGTAGAGAAAGCTGAAAAACAGAAGATAAAGAGCTTTTCAAACGAGACGGTAACAGCTTCTGAGAACAAGAAAGAGAATTTTTCAAGGAAAAAGAAGCAGAATCAATAGGAAGAGGAAACGCAGAAGAATTTTAGTCGTGGCGGTTATGATCCGATTCCCGCACCAAGAGAAAGAAGAGAAGATAGACGCTTTGAGGACAACAAGGCTATAGAGAATGCAGTTCTGAAAAGAGAGAATTCCACCCTCTAACAGAAGAGGAAGTTGTGGAAAATAAGGAAAAAGGAAAGAATTCCTTATCTTCTATCCTATCCGGTATGGAAATGGATGTAGAGATGCAGATGGAATTCCGTGGAAAACAGCAATGAGCTCTATATCAATCTGTAGGACCGGATATGGGAACTCTATAGGAAAAGAGGACAGACTTTAGACTCTTTTACAGTATCTCTGTTCTTTAGTTTTAAATAAAGACCATAAGGAAGACTATCTTCGTGTAAAGCTGGATACAGAAGACTACAGAAAGAGAAGAGAGCAGACCTTAGGAGCCTTTACTAAGAACATTGCCTCATAAAGTCAAGAAGACGAGAAAGCCCGTAAATTTAGAGCCGATGAATCTTATGAGAGAAGAATTATTCATGCTTTTTACAAAATGATTCTCAAGTATCGACTAAGTCTGAGGGTGATGATCCATTCCGTCATGTAGTGATTTTTGCTAAGAATGGTGGAAAGTTCCGTCAGGATAGGAAGATTTAAAACAGATATCCGAAAGAGAATCGGCTGAAAATTAAATTAAGTATTAATGCATGACCAAAGAGTTAGAGAATCATGCGGAATATCGGATTTTTAATGAATGAGATATCGCACGCTTTGCGAGCGATACTGTTATGAATAAGAATCCTTCGTGAAAGGAAGGCGTAGACAGACAAGTCGAAGTATTTCTTTTCACGAAGGGATTTTTCTCTCAGATTGCAAAAGCGGAAAGAATATGAGTAAAAATAAAAAGGCTTAGGAGGTGAGACTCGTGGATACAATCAGTGCCTTAGCTACCGTACTAGTGGAAAGTGGAATCGGTATCATCCGTTTAAGTGGAGAGGAAGCCTCCCCATTGCGGATAGTGAGAAACCAAGAGTGGAAAGCCCTTTGATATTCGAGAAAGTCATCACATCTCGCTATGGCTTTGTTTTAGTGATAAAGAGGAAGCCGGGATGAGGTTTTGCATCTCATTTTTAGCGCCGAAGTCCTATACGGGGAAGATGTAGTGAAATCAACTGTCATGGTGGTGTGCGTTTCTATGCAAAAAGATTTTTACCTTAACGCTGAAAACATGGGGCGAGAGCCGCAGAGCCGGGAGAATTTACAAAAGAGCTTTTCTGAACGGAAGAATAGATTTATCGGTGGCGGAGGCAGTGGCAGACCTTATCGCGTCGAAAAACCGAGGCGGGATTCAAAGCTCTTTGGCACTCGTTCAGGGTGCATTGGGAGAAAAATAAAGGAATGCAGGAGTCTTATCTTAGAGGATACGGCCTTATCGAAGCGGTTTCGATGATCCTGAGCACATTTCCTAGACGGTTTTTCGAAAAATGCGCCCAGCACACGGAATATATATTGCAAGAAATAGAGAAACTCCTCCGCTGTGAGGAAGGAAGAATGCTTACGGAAGGTATTCATACCGCAATTATCGGAAAGCCCAATGCCGGAAAAATCCTCTCTTAAACGCTCTTGTCGGTGCGGAAAAGCGATTGTTAGCAGATATACGCGGCACAACGAGAGACACGGTAGAAGAAAAATATCCGTCTGACGGTCTTTCCCTGCACCTTATGGATAACTTGCGGGCATCCAAAGCACGAAGATATCGTGGAGGGAATCATGAAAAGGGCCAGGCAAGAAATCTATAGAACACGCGGACTTGCTCCTTTTGTGGTGGATGCCTTAAAGGCATTTGAACAGGAAGATGAAGAAATCCTTTTCTCTTGTGCAAGAGAAAAAGACCATTGTTTTACTGAATAAGACAGATCAGGAAACAGTCTTAACAAAAAGAGCTGGAAGAAAAACAGGCCTTCCTGTTATTGCACTTCACAAAGAGTGGACGGGAATAAAGGAGCTGGAGAAAAATTGGAACTCTTCTTTCTCCGGCTCACCTCTCCTTTTCCTCTGAGATATTTATTCATAGCGAGACAGAGAGTGGATCTGAAGAAGCTGAAGAGAGCGCTTCTCGAAGTGAGAAACGGCCTTAGCTTATCTCTTTCCGAGGACTTTTAAGCATTGATCTGATGGGTGCCTATAGCACACTGGGACGAATTTTGGGAGAGAAGTTTCTCGAGGACCTGTGAACGAGATTTTTGGCAAAGTTTTGTATGGGAAAATAACTTGATTTTAGAATATTGATTTTTCTAAATAGTCTGTAGTGAAAAATAGACTTTCCAATTCAGTATAGAAATAGGACTGCTTCAGCGTTGAAAGGAAGAAAATGTCTCTAATTGAAGAGAACTATGATGTGATTGTGGAGGGCGCAGGACATGCTGGAGTGGAAGCGGCACTGCCTCCGCCAGAATGGGGATGGAAACGCTGATTTTTACCTTTAAGCCTCGATGCTATTTCATGATGGCTCTGCAAACCGAATATCGGCGGAAGTTCAAGGCATCGTGCAGAGAACTGGATGCTCGGAGGAGAGATGAAAGGTCTGCGACTCGTTCCTTTATTCAGTCCAGAATGCTGAATAAATCGAGGTCCTGCGTGCATTCCTTAAGAGCGCAGGCGGATAAGCAGCTTACTCACAAAAATATGCGAGAGGTTTTGGAGAATCAGGAGCGTGTCCATATTCGGCAGGAGAAGTCGTATCCATTCTGACGATGAAGAGAAGAGAAGTGAAGAGGGTAGAAAGCAGTACCGGAGCCAGGTATTTTGGCAGCGGTAATTATCTGCACGGGAGTTTACTTTAAAATGCGAGATGTATCTATGGAGAGGTTTCAGAGAAAACCGGCCCTGAACGGATTAAGACGGGCGGAAAAGCTGAGCGACAGCCTCGGGAGCTGGGCAGCTTTCCTTCGCTCTCTAAAACTGAACACCGGCTCGAGGATAGAAGAAGCCTCTGATTTTTCAGATGGAAGTGCAAAGGAGATGTTCCGGTAGTTCTTTTCTTCGACGGATCCTGTGTCGGTACAGATTGAGCAGGACGACTGCTTTAACCTATACGAATGAAGAAGGACATAGTCTCATTCGAAAAATATTCATCGTGCTCTGATGTATAACGGAAGCATTGAGGAATAGGGCCGAGGTATTGTCCTTCCATCGAAGACAAGGTGATGAAGTTTCCGGACAAAGACCGCCACCAGATTTTTGTGGAGCCGAGGGAAGATATACGAATGAAATGTACCTTTCCGGCCTTTCCTCATCTCTTCCGGAGGATGCGTAGATTGCGATTCTCCATACCATGCCCGGTTTCCAAAAGTGCGAAATGGCTGCCATGCCTATGCCATAGAGTATGACTGGCTTAAATTCTGGAATTAAAGAACAATCTGAGACGAAGCGAATCGCCGGGCTTTTTCGCAGGACAATGAACGGCTCCTCCGGCTATGAGGAGCTGCTGCACAGGGCTTTATGTGGGGGGTGAATGCCGTGAAGCACTTAAGAGGAGAAGAAGCCTTTAGTGTTGACTGCCTCGTAGTTTTGCTATCGGCGTTTTTTAATCGATGATCTGGTTGACTGCAGGAAAATAAAGAACTGTACCAAGTGATGACGAGTCGTGCGGAATATCGTCTTCGCTTCGGCAGGATAATGCGGATCTTCGCCTCGGAAAAGGTTACCGCCTGGGGCTCATTTCCGAAGAGGAGATTCGAAAACCCGGGAAAAACGGGAAAGCATTCAGAAAGAAGTGGAAAGGATGGGAAATACCTATGTCGGGGCAAACGAAAAACAATGTTGTACTAAGTCGTCTTGGTTCTCTCCCATTCAGTCCGGGATTTCTATTGAACTTTGCAAGAGACCGGAGTGTAGTTATAAGAACTTGAAGAGCTGGATCCGAGCGTCCTTTTCTCTCCGCCTTTATTTGCGAGGAAGTGGAGATTGAAAATCAAGTACTGAGGGCTATATCAAGAGACAGATTCAGCAGGTAGAGGCCTTTTAAGAAGCTGGAAAGAAAGAAGCCTGAAGGAAATAGATTATCAGAACATGCAAAAACCTGCGTCTTGAGGCAAGGCAAAAGCTGGATAAGATTCGTCCTGAGAATATCTGGCATGGCCTCCCGTATCAGTGGTGTCAGTCCTGCGGATATTTCCGTACTTTTTGGTTTATTTGGAAAAAGCACAGGAAAGAATGACAGGTATCAAAGTTTCTGGATAGTTTAAATAGCTCAAAACTTAATGAGATAGAACGGAAAGCGAAAGAGCTAATGGAAATGTTTCATGGAAATGGGAAGTCATGTATAATAAAACAAAAATGCTGAATGAAAATGTAAGCAGTGCATTGAAAAAGTAAACTTTCATAGGAAAAGATAAAACAGTAATTTTAAAAAGCCGGTATAAGGAGTATTCTATGGCAAGGGAAGATTTTGTCGCCTTCTACTTTATCAGCTAGCTAGGCATAGATCTACAAGAAGTACAGCTACAGCAATTTTATAGCTACTATACTTCTACTGGTAGAAAAGAATAAGGTTATGAACCTACGGCTATTACAGGAGGAAGACGATGTCATTAGTAGCATATATCGACTCTCTCTGCAATGGTAAAGCTAAATGTTTCACGTAAACATTTTCCAACTGGATAGCAAAGAGCGCTGTATATGGAGGACAGGGGCAGGATTTCCCGGTCTCCAATAAAAATCGCTTTTTCCGAGTATTTTTCTTTCCTTAAGCGATTCAGCTGCAAAGAGAATTCACTTTTTGGAAGAAGTTAGCAGAAACTGGAACTTAAAGGAGTGGATTTTCATCATGGAAGGGCGGAGGATTTGGGAAAAAGCCTGAACTTCGAGAACAGTACGATCTCGTCTTCTACGAGCAGTGGCCAATCTTTTCCACCCCTAAGTGAATACGATCTTCCTTTTGTAAAGAAGGGAGGGTATTTTTCTTGCTATGAAGTCTATGGACATCTCGGAAGAAATGGAAAAAGGGAAGAAAGCAATACATCTTTTAGGCGGAAAAGCTGGAAAGAAATCTTGGAATATAGGCTTCCGGAGACGGACATTAGTCGTTCTTACTCCTTATTCAAAAAGATAGAGAATACGGCAAAATATCCGAGAAAGGCAGGAATCTGAGCAAAGAACCGCTCTATAAAATTTCAAGAAAGTTGAAAGGATATTTTTCGAGACTTGCAGGGATTTTATGGATATAGTATAAATGTTTCACGTGAAACATTTTAGAAGGGAAGGTTCGAAAATGGCAAGAATTATTTCCATTGCAAATCAAAAGAGTGGGGTTGGGAAAACTGACCACTGCGCTAATTCTAGCGGCTTTCCTTTGGGGAAAGCGAAACAAAAGGTTCTGCTCTGGATTTTGATCCGCAGGGAATGCAGGAAGCGGTTTGGGTGTACGGGATGCGAGAAAAGCATTTATGAAGTTTTGAGCGGAGAGCTAAGATAGAGGATATTTTACAGACGGAAATCGTGGAAAAATGTGGATTTTTGCCGGGAAACAGAAATTGGCGCCATGGATGCTGAGCTTTGCCAATGAAGAAAATAAAAATTACTTTTTAAAAGGACGTTTTAGATAAGATAGAAAAAGATTATGACTATATCTTTATTGACTCGTCCTCAAGTCTTGGTACTTTTGACGATTAATGCGCTTACTCGCCTCTCATTCGGTACTGATTCCGATACAGTGTGAATATTATGCCTGAGGATTGCCAGATGCTGGAGACGATTCAAACTGTTCTGAGAGGCACTTAATGAAGCTTTTAAGTATCGAAGGAATTCTTTACCATGTATGATTTCGGCAGAAATCTGCTTTCGCAGGATGTTGTTCGAGCGGTAAAAGAACATTTTACTGTTACAATTTTTAATACCATAATTCCCAGAAATGTGCGACTTGCTGAGGCACCACGTCATGGTCTGCTGATTAACCTCTATGATGGCGGCCCACAGGTGCGGATGCATACCGTAAACTTGCAGGGGAAATTCTGGAAAAAGAAGTATAGGAAGTTATAAAGGAGAAGCTATGGCAAAGCACGGACTAGGGAGAGGTGTAGAGCCTTTTGCTGCAAATCCCGGAAAAATAGAGAGAGGGTGAGAGGAGGCAAAACTTCTAAAGATTTCTCTGATACAGAAGCGAACCCTTCTCAGCCCAGAAAGCGTTTCTCCGACGAGGAGTTAGGAGCTTTCCGAAAGTATTAAGCAGTTTGTGTTATTCAACCTCTGCTTGTAAAAACAGGGTCCGATTTACGAGATTATTGCTGGTGAGAGAAGATTCCGTGCAGCAAAGCTTGCGGGACTTACAGAGGTACCCTGTTCTTGTTCGTAGCTATGACGAGAAGTTGAGTAGGAAGTTTCTATTATTGAGAATATTCAAAGAGAGGACTTGAATGCGGTAGAAGAGGCGCTGGCTTACCAGTGCCTCATTTCGGGAAATCATGATGAGTCAGGAAGAGCTTATGGAGAGACTGTCTAAAAAGAGAACAACCATAACAAACAGTCTCCGTCTTTGAAACTGGAAGAGGAAATTTAAACTATATCCGTGAGGAAAGTTAAAAGAAGGACACAGAAGAGCCTCTTGCTATACTCGGAAGGAAAGAAGCGCCTGCGCTCGCCAGAGAATGTGGAGAAGAAGCCTCTGTTCGAGAAGTAGAAAAAGAGAAGCCAAGAACAAACTGTCCAAAAGAAGAAAAGAAGTTTTGTCCGGACAATTACAGTATTTTTGTAAAGATTTGGAAGAAAAAAATGAGAGAAAAACCTTGGAACAAAGGTAAAAATCATTCCTGGAAAAACGAGAACAAAGGAAATTGAAATTGAATATTATTCCTAAGAGGATTTGAAAGAATATATGTCCTACTGGAAGGAAAGGCGAAGGGATAAATGGGAAATATAAGTACAATGATAGAACAGTTTCTTCCCGCTTTGTTGCTGATTTCTCTGTTGGTTTCTCTGCTTTGCACTCTCTTGCTCTAAGAGCGGAATCCAAGTATAAGAAGCTGTATCGACAATATGACTATTTTATGAGAGGAAAAGATGCAGAGACGTTGAAGATTATTTTATAGAATTGCAGAGGCATGTAGAAAAGCTCTGAAGACCTCTTTAGAGGACCAAAGAGATGCTGAAGGTTCTTCATAACAATAACAGAATCTGCTTTTCAGAAGTCAGGACCATTCACAGCAATGCTTACAGTGGATTGGGAGGTAATCTTTCCTTTGCGCTTGCAATATTAAACTATGATAATACTGGATTTGTGATGAACCTGTCTCATGCCAAGGAGGGTAGCTTGTATATCAAGGAAGTTGTAAGGCACTTCAGTGGAGCTGGGAGCGGAAGAAAAACTGGCCTTAGAAGAGGCACTGGGCCAGCAGAAGGAAGAAAGACTGAGAAAGGACTCTTCGTGAATAGCGGAATTTATAAGAAAAAGTTTTGGACGAAAAGGAGAACAAGAAAGCTGGTTCTGAGCGGTATTTTTAGTCGCTCTTCTTTTTATTTTATCCATGCGTATCGTTCCATGGATAGAAACAGCCGGGTTTATGCCAACATGGGGGAGTCCAAGCTCCATACTTTTTATGTGAAAAATGGGAGATAAAAAGAATCAATCCTCCGCATGGTTTTTATCTAGAAATGGACGGTTCAAGTATTCGAGACAGTATTGCTGCTCTTCCTATGACTGGGAATTAACCCTTGTGGCAGATGCAGAAAAGTTTTCGTTGAATCTGCGCACCATGATATCTCGAAGTCTGGACGGATCTGAGCTGATTGAGAAGGACGGAAAAGCGGAGCTGAGAAGTCGGGCAAGGAAAACTCAAAATTATTCTTCCATCTCAAAAACTTGATTCAGGAGGGAAAGGAACACCAACTGCGTCTGAGTTTGATATGGGAGAAACCAGTCTGCATTATTATACCCGGATTATTTTTAGCTAGGATAAGATGGCAGAAGACAAGAAGTTTTGGGAGAAGATTTTACCTGAAAAATCTTTTTCCAAATCGGAGGCATCGATCCCTAAGCACGTATCTGGAATCGGATGATACGATGGACAATTCCTGACCTCTGCATGTAAACCTTCACCCTCTTTTTCAACAGATTACCTGGGGTGATACTGCAATGCTATGGATGGGGAACCGGAAATCAGTCTGAAGGAAATCAATGGGATCATGGGACTGGTCTAGGTACTGTTACGCATCTAAGGCGAATGACCAGAATGGGTATATAAGAAGTGTCTCTTAACGAAGATAATTTTGTTATGCGCTATGACAGCCAGAGAATCTATCTGATGGACTTTCGATAGATAAAGTACGGAAATCTTTGACTTTGACAAAGCTTTGCGTTTTAGCGACAAAGAAATTTTATAGGTGGATAGCCTGGAAAGAGTGCAGTACAAATACTGGATAATAAGACATTTTATGCCTTTTCCAAAGGAAAATGCACTTTATAGATTAAATAGCGAGGAATGCTGACTGAATTTTTAGCTATCTTACGGAAGAAAATGATAGCTCTGAGGAGATTTTTCTCTCACGGCATCTCGACTCCATGGATGTAAAACGAACGGAGATGTAGACTTTATGGTCTACGGCTACATGCAGCAGAGGACGACATGAAGGATATACGGTATCGTTTTCTACACTTATGACAATTGGAAAATACTGTAGTAGAGAATTTTTCTTCCTTTGAAGGAAAAATAAAGAGGAACTGGAAGAAAGCATGAACAGACTCTTCTTATCATGCAGGAAATAAGATGTTTTTACCTTTGCATTATGGAGGAACGGTCTACGGGATTGATACCAACAGCTTTGAAGTGCTGGACCATGGCTTTCTTTATCGGAACTTGCCTCCAGCGATGGCGTGACAGTATCTGGCCCATGAGGATGGAGAATCTGAGTTGAGCCAGACCGTGGTCTCGGAATTTAAAACTGATAAGAGTCAAAAACATTACAGAGGAAAAATAAGCTTATTCTCGGTTATCGGATTTATTGAAGATGATTTGGTATCTAGGGTGCAGAGTGATAAGGTAAAGAATGGAACTGCAGGGAGAAACCCTATGGAGGAAATTGCATAATCGGTCCGATTTGAAACAAAAAGCTATCTTACAAGAAAGAGAATTTATATTTTTCCAATTTTTCCATCGTCGAAATCAGTTGCGTTTTGACGAATATACTACAATGAAAAACGGATATGCATACTGGAAAGGACAGTGTGCTTCCAACAAGGAGGAGCTGAAAGAAAAACAAGCTTTGTTCCCTGAGGCAAAGCAGCAGGAGCATCTGGAAAGGTCTATACTCTCCCAGCCTCGGGAAAAATATAGAAAGATTAGCATGCAAAATCCGGAGAAATTTTCCATGAGAAGGCAGGTTCAATAGAACTGAGTCAAAGTAAATTGACTGATAAGGCAGTTTTTGCGCCTATCTCTTGGGACATTACAGGGGAAATTATCAAAATATGGAAACGGCTATTTCGGCAGTGTATGATGATTTTGGCTATATTCTGAATGAAAAGCAGGAAATATTGTGGAACAGGAACCGATAGACTGAGTGTTATTATATAGGAAGCCTCGAGAAGATGAGGTAACAGACTTTATTGCTCAAATTCTGATGTAAGAAGTTAGCATAGAGAGCAATGGAGGAGAGATTCTGAATCTTTACGGAGTAAACTTGAACGCTGCACTGTATTATACTTCTAAAGGTTACCCGCTTATGATTCGTATAGATGACAACTGGGAACTGATCACCGGCTATAACGGAAGTCAGATTACCAGCTATATTCTGGGAGGAAGCAGTTCTCCAAATCTTATGAAAAAGGAAGATGCTGCGGTGGCAAGATATGATACGGTACACAATGCTTTTTTTGCATTTTTGCTGAAGACGTAGATTCCGAGAACGAACAGGAGCTCGTAAATAACCCCTACAGCTCCTGTATTAAAAATGAGGAATTTAATATAACAAAAAGAATGATCTAGCTTTTTCTTCTGTAACCCTCGATTCCATCGGCACTAAGGGCAAAATCTGCCAGACTGAGTCGTTTCACCGTGACATTTTCCGGATAGGACAGAGAGCTGAGCATTGCTTGCAGGTCTTTTTCTATATGAAATCCGAAGAAAGTGCATTTACAAGAGTTTTTTTCGTCTTTGCATAAAAAGAAAAATTTAATAGTTTTAAATAAAAAGAGCCGGATTCTGAACGGATACCGGTGTTTTTCATGTAGGTTTAGATGAATCACCGCACTGCTTACATTTGGTCGGGGAATGAAGCAGTGCGGTGGCACTTCCTGCTACAATGGCGGGATTACTAGTATTGCACGGCAAGAGTGAGTGCACTGTAATCTTTGTTCCCGGAGCCGCCTTTCATACGAAGCGCCACTTCCTTCTGTACCATCACCGTGATGGACTTAAGGGAAGCCTCCAAAAAGATCCATCAGGATAGGAGTCGTGATGTAGTAAGGAAGATTGGCTACAACCTTTATGGAGGAGAACTCCTTGTGCTCTGCCAGAAGCGGGAAAGATAATCGACTTTCAATGCATCGCCGTGAATGAGTTTAAAATTATCCTTGAGGAAAGCGTTTCTTCCAGGATGGGAATCAGCTTGTCATCGATTTCACCTGCTACAACGAATCCTGCCCCTCTCACAAAGAGCTCCTGTAAGAGTTCCGATTCCCGGACCGATTTCAATAACCAAGTCGTTTTTATTGATTTCTGAAAAGCTTAAGATATGCTCCAGAACCGAAGAATCAATCAAATAAAGTTTTGACCGAATTGTTTTTGAATTGGAAATTTGCTTCTGTAAAACTGGCAATGGTTCTTTGAATCCACAAGCTTTGCCATCTTCATACCCCCTAAATTTTTCTGTGTAAAATCTTGCCATATTTTCTCTTAGAAAGCAAGAAGAGGAAATTGACGCATTATCCAATATAATTGTTTTAGTGTTGGGAATCGGGCAAAGGAGGGATATTTCAATAGGATATCTTTTTAAAAAGGAACTGTATAAAAAGCGAAAAACACACGAAAAACAAGCTAGAGGGTCTTTTTCCTTTTAAGGGCTTTCAGTTATACTAAAAAAGACATTTTTATATTACATAATAAATGTTGCCTCTTACAGGCAGCATCTCATTCTCGGAGGAATACAGTAATAAAGGTATAACTCTGTTTATCATATACGGAGGAATCCATGTTTTCGCTGATTTCAAATGACATAGGGATTGATCTGGGTACGTCAAGTATCTTGGTTTATATAAGGAAGAGGAGTGGTTCTGAAGGAACCATCCGTGATTGGTGGTTAATAAAGACAACAATGATGTTGTAGCTTTATGGAGAAGATGCTAGATTGATGCTGGGCGTACTCCGGAAAATATTGCCGCTGTTCGGCCCTTTTGAGGCAGGGGGTGATTTCCGACTACACCCTTTACAGAGGAAATGCCAGTTATTTTATCAATAAAGCGGTAGGAAGAAGGACACTTCAAAACTGCGTATTTGTGTTTGTATCCCCAGCGGTGCAACAGAGGTGGAAAAAGGCGGTTATGGACGCTGCGAATCATGCCGGTGCAAGAGAAGTGAGCGTGGTAGAAGAACCTGTAGCTGCGGGCAATCGGTGCCGGAATTGATATTGCCAAGGCACAGGGAAATATGATTATCGATATCGGAGGAGGAACAGCGGATATTGCGGTCATTGCATTGGGCGGTCCGGTGGTTTCCGAATCCATTAAGATAGCGGGAGACGATTTCGATGAAGCAATACTCCGTTATATGAGAAAGAAGCACAATCTTCTGATTGGAGAAAGAACGGCGGAGGATATTAACAATCATTATTGTGCCAGCAAGCGTCCTGAAAATGTAACGATGAAGTTCGAGGCAGAAACTTGGTTACTGCACTTCCAAAGACTGTCGTAGTCAGCTCGGATGAGATTATGGAAGCTTTTACTTGAGCTCGCCATGATGATTGTCAATGCCGTACACAATGTCTTAGAGAGAACGCCGCCTGAACTTGCTGCAGATATTTATGAACGCGGAATCGTCATGACGGGGGCGGTGCCCTTCTCACGGCTTTGATAGGTTGGATGCAAGAGAAAACCGGTATTACTACAATGCTTGTAGAGGATCCGTTAACTGCAGTGGCACTGGTACAGGAAAATCCATTGATTTAGCTGGACGATGATGATGACTTCTAATTCTACTTTTGGAAGAGCTGGAAGGAAAAGATAGCTCACATTGTTTTTTCGAAGTGAAGAAAGTGGGTATACTGTATTTACTATAGAGGAGAGGGAGAAGAATGTACCTGTGTGGGAAGCTTTCTCCCATATTGTGGTCTCCGAAAAGATAAAAGCTAAGGGAAGATGGAAAGATCACCTGACATATGGGAAGCAGTTCTTTTGTGGAGGAGTATGTCTCTGAGGAACTGAACAGCATTTTTGGTATTGAGGAATACCTGGCATCCGGAGCAGTCAAAGGAATCGGAAAAAGCCATAGCCCAAAGAATCGTAAAGAAGTTCGGGAAGACAGCCTTAGAATTATGGAAGAAGAGCCGAGAGACTGGCAGAGGTTCGCGGGATTTCCGAACAAAAGGCAAGAGACATCGCAGCAGAGCTGTCCGAAAAAGGACAGGCAGGATGCGCTTTATTCCTGCAGGAGTCGGCATGTTTCAAACCTGGCATACAAGATTTATAAACATTTTCAGGAGAAATCTACACCATTCTGCGGGAAAAATCCGTATCGTATTGCGTGAAGAATTGAAGGGTAGGCTTTTAAAAAGTGTGACAGTATTGTGAGGCGAGTAGAATAGAACTGAACTCTCTTTTTCGTATCCAAGCCGGCATCAGCTATACTCTTTTGCAGGCGGAACTGGCGGACACTGCTATCTTCCTCTTTCTTTAAAGTCGGAAGCGGAGAGAATCCTGGAGATGCCTCTTCCGGATTTTGAAGAGGAACTGATGGACTTACAGATAAAGGGAAGGGTCAAGTTTATGGGAGAGCGAGTTTACTGCAGCTAGCACTTTTTATCGGGAAATGCGTGGCATCGAAGCTTCTTTTCGTTAAATATAGAGGAGGGGAAGCATACAGCGAGTCTTGGGAGAAGTCGATAGAGAAGATTTTAAAAATGAAAAACTGGAGTTAGATTTCTGCAGAGAGAGGCAGTAAGTCTTGCAGCCAAATCCGGTATACTGGTGATTACCGGAGGTCCGGGAACCGGAAAAACAACAACGATAAAGACAATACTCAGATTGTTTACTGAAAGAGGAGAATATCGCTTTGGCAGCTCCAACAGGAAGAGCGGCAAAGCGCATGGGAGAAGCGACCGACTATCCTGCAAAAACATTACATCGTCTCCTCGAGTATATGGGGAAAGAAGGAGAGGAAGAAGACGAAGAGAGCTTTTACGAGCTATTTTTCAACGAAATGAAGAGAATCCTAGAGGTAGATGTCATCGTGGATGAGATGAGCATGGTAGACCTTTATCTGATGGACGCTCTTTAAAGGCTGTAAATCCTGGAACAAGACTTTATTCTTGTAGGAGACAGTAACCAACTTCCTCTGTAGGTGCCGGAAATGTGCTGAGAGATATCCTTTCCTCCGAATGCATTAAAACGATACAGTTAAAGCAAAAATATTCCGTCAGGCACTGGAATCGGATATTGTAGTGAATGCACATAAGATTAATGAGGGCATCGAGCCTGAACTTGGGAAACGTTCCAGAGATTTTCTTTATACGGGGAGATAAGGCTGAAAAATATTTTCCGACATAGCGGTACTGATGAAGGAAAAGCTACTGAAATACTTTGCATATCGATCCCTTTATCGATTCAGGTGATGTCTCCGCAGAAAAAGGGTGCTTTGGGAGTAGAAAACCTAAATCGCTATTTACAAGAGAGTCTCAATCTGAAGGATAAAACAAGGCGGAGAAAGAATTGTATGGAACGGTTTTTCGCTTAAGGACAAGGTTATGCAGGTTAAGAACAATTACAAGCTCGCCTGGGAGATTCCTGAAAATACAATATCCCTATTGAAGAAGGGGAAGGAATCTTTAACGAGATATAGGTCGTATAACGGAAATCAACCACTATGCGCAGACGCTCACTGTGTTTTTGAAGAGAAGAAAGTAGAGTATTCCTCGGATTGCTGAAGACTTGGAGCTTTGTCCATGCCATCACCATTCATAAGTCGCAAGGATCGGAATATGCAGCAGTGATTCTTCCTATGTACAGGGGACCAAGGCCCTTATGACACGGAATCTTTTTATATACGGCTGTGACTAGAGCTAAGTCCTGTGTTTGCCTGTTGGGAGATCCCTATGTCTTTCAATCCATGGTTCATAATGCAACGGAGCAAAAACGCTATTCCGGTCTATCTGAGCAGATTAAGGAAATGCAGGAACGATTATCCGATCTTTAGGAGCCTTTATGCTCACAGTGAGTATCGCTTGAAAAGCTTTGCGGAATCTCGCTTAGCAGGAGACGAGGATTAGGACAAGCAAGATTAAAGGAATGGGAAATCTAGAAAAATATAGAATCCATATGAAAAAGGAGATGAGATGGATTTCAAGGAAAGGTGGAAAAGAGGGAATTCTGAATGCTTTTATTCTCCAAGATGCATTCTTTGCGATGAAGTTTTGGAGGAAAAAGGCTATATCTGCTCTCTATGCAGGGAGAAGGAACTTTTTATGGAAGAGCCTTCCTGCAAAAGCTGCGGTCGCAGTATTCTGCGGCAGGAGGAAAGCCTTTGCGGAAATTGTAAGCGCCATCATTTTTCCTTCTCCGGGGGAATGATGCTTTATCAATTGACGGAGGAAATAGAAGGGGCGATAACGGAGCTAAAGTACCACGGGAGAAAGGATAAGGGACTGTTTTTCGGGATGCGGGCTGGAGAGCGATTCCAAGAAAAATTAAAGGACCTGGGAATCCAAGGAATCATCCCTGTCCCCATTCACAAAGAGCGGAGAAGAAAAAGAGGCTACAATCAGGCGGAAATCATCGGAAAAGGCTTGGAAAAGCAAATAGGAATACCGCTATACAGTGATGTTTTAAAAAGAAATAAAAAGACGAAAGCACTGAAGGACTGCAGTCCTGTGGAGCGTTTACAAAATCTCTTTTCCGCAATGGATTGCGAAGATCTGCCCGGAGAACTAAAAAGAATCCTCCTTATTGACGATATATTCACAACGGGAGCAACGATGGAAGCCTGCAGCAGGAAGCTTTTGGATGCAGGAGCAGAGGAAGTGTATATTATGGCAATTGCGGGAAGAGCGGAAAGCTAGGATATCCCGCAAGGCAAATTAAAAAAGCAAATAAAGATAAATAAAGATAAAGTAAGAGCAGTAAATCAATGCAGTATAGTAAGTATGGGAATGGAGGAGTAGTAATGAAGAATAGACAACGAGAGGCGGGAATTCTTATGCCTGTATTTTCCCTAGCGGGAGAATATGGAATCGGCAGCTTTGGAAAGGAAGCCAGAGACTTTGTGGATCTTTTACAGGAGACGGGAAATCGGATATGGCAGGTCTTACCCATGGGACCGACAGGTTTTGGAGACTCACCCTATCAGTCTTTTTCAACCTTTGCGGGAAATCCTTATTTTATCGACCTTCCAACCTTGAAAGAAGAAGGACTTCACAGAGGAAGATCTTATGGTAGAGAGGGAGAGCTTTTCTTCTTGTAAGGATAAGATAGACTACGGACTGCTTTATACAAGACGTTTTCCGACTCTTAGAAAGGCTTATGAGAACTGGAAGATACAGGGAGGAGATGTGGACTCTCTTTTAGCAACGCGCAGCAAAGAGAGCTTTGATTACTGTATTTTTATGGCATTAAAAGGAAAGTTTGACGGCCGATCCTGGCTGGAGTTTCCGGAGGAATACTGAAATAAGGGAGGCCTCTGCCATTGCACGCTTTTTTTAGAGGAAAAATCGAGATGAGATTGCCTTTTATGCCTTTATGCAATGGGAGTATGAAAAGCAGTGGAAGGCTTTTACAGGATTATGCCTATGAGAGGGAAATCCGGATTTTAGGAGATATCCCGATTTATTGTGCGATGGACAGTGCGGATGTCTGGGGAAACCGCAAAATGTTTGACTTTAGTTGGAAGGGGAGAAATATCGAAGAGGAATTCGCCTTTGATGCGGAGGCAAAGGGGTATCCCGGATTTGTTGCAGGTGTGCCGCCGGATGCTTTCTCGGAAACCGGTCAGCTTTGGGGGAATCCTCTTTATGATTGGGAAGCGCAGGAAAAAGACAATTACGCCTGGTGGTGTAGGCGAATGGAGTATTGCTTTAGCCGGTTTGACCTTCTTAGAGTGGACCATTTTCGAGGCTTTGAAGGCTATTATGCCGTGCCCTATGCAGCAAAAACGGCAATAAACGGGGAGTGGAGAAAAGGGCCGGGACTAGCCCTGTTTGAAGCTTTTCAAAAGTATTTTAACAAGAAAGAATTGCCGATGATTGCCGAGGACTTGGGAGTTATTACGGAAGGAGTGCGAGATCTTATACGCGCTGTCGGTTGCCCCGGCATGAAGGTCTTACAGTTTGCCTTTGATTCCGATTTTGAAAATGTCTATCTTCCGCACATGTATGAAGATAACAATCTGTCATTTATACCGGTACACATGACAACGATACTTTAAAGCACTGGTTTGAGACTGTTTCTGAGGACTCCAGAAACAGAATCTACCGTTATCTTTCCCGTTCCCACAATGATTGGAATGCCATGACGGAGCTTTTGATTAAGAAAGCCTTATCCGCTACGTCTTTTCTTGCCGTTATTCCTGTAGGAGATTACTTGGAGCTCTGCAGAAGGTCGGATCAATGCACCGGGAACGGATGAAGAAACTGGCAGTGGAGGATGGAGAAGAATGCCTTCACGGAAGAAAAAGGCAGTTAGTGAGGGAGATGCTTAGAACCTATGGAAGGTTTTCTTAGGGCGAGTAATACAGAGGAAGAGAAGCTTATAAGAGGGGGTGAATTTGTCGAGATAGTGTTAGGGTAAGTCTTAAGAAAAAGGAGAAAAAAGAGCTCTTAAATGTGGATAGAAGCCATACGAAAAGGCTTTAGATGTTCATTTGTTCACTTTTAGGAAAGTATGGGTGGGGTAGTGAGAAACAGGCTTTTTCAATTTTAAATTGAATAACAGTATAGTTCATGTCCTTGTCATCTTTTTTGTTGCTCTTTTTTTGCTGTACTGTTTTTTTGGATTAAAAGGAGCGGTTTCGAAAGACCATTTTCACCGCCTTTCTAAGATGACGGTGGAGGTTAAGCATGAGGATGGTACAGTAGACATCTATAAGAGTAATTTGTTTAATTATACCGGTAAAAAAGATAAGCTCACCATACATCTTCCTTTAGAGGAAAATCTTAAGGCAGAATACCAGTCTATCAATTTCTTTTTCTATTCTTCAGTAGTAAAGGCCTATTATAAGGATCAGCTTTTGGCAAGTTACGGGGAGAATGTAGATCGACATATGATTGGACATTTGAGAATCTTTATTCCCGTGCCGATAGAGGCATATGGCGATGAGATTCGTATTGAAATACAGCCGACAATGAATTTTATGGAAGACAACTTTCATTTGCCGGTCTTAATGTCGATGAATGATGCTTTATTTTTCCCTATCTTGGGAGTAGAGACCTCCTTTGCTTTTTTCTATATGGTATTAATCGGAAGTTATATCGGACTCATCATTTTAGCTTGTCTGTATTTTACGCAAGACTATGCAAAAGAGGGATTCTGGTTGATGCTTTTAATTAATGGCATAGTCTCTTGGTATATGGGAAACAGCGGTATGATTTATGCATCTGCTTCCAACGAGAATTTTAATGCGGTAGTGGAGTATATAGGAATGTACATGTTGTTTTTCAGTGCTCCACTCTATGCCAGCTATGAAACCTCACGTCCGATAGTAAAAAAATATCTCACATATTCCGGAAGATTCTTATGTGGGGTATTTGTTCTTTGTTTAGTTCTTTATCTTTTGCCGACCGGATATAGCTTTGTGACCTATCTTCGCTTGGCACAGGGAATACAGATTATAATGGTCTTTTCGTCTTTAATCAGCTTGCTTTTCCCCGGAAAGCAGGCGAAGAAAAGAGGCGATTATATTATGCAGTACGGTATGATTTTTGTGGCGGTTTTTGGTCTTTTGGAGCAGATCAGAATCATGTTTGCAAGCAGAATTACAGAACGTTGCCATCCGGTTTTACAGTGGTTTACTTCTACACCCTTTGCCAGATTTTTTTAATATATAGTTTGCTCATTACTTTCCTGACTTCTATGCCTTTAAAGTGGCCTATATTTTGGAGAAGACCTTAGAAGAGAAGCATCTGAAAATACTGGCTTATACGGATAATCTTACTTTATAGGTAACCGGCAGTATCTGCAGAGAAAATTGATCTTTTGGACAACAGCCATAGTACGGACTATGCTGTTATCTTTGCGGACATCAATGATTTGAAATATACCAATGACCATTTTGGTCATGGGGACTGGAGACCGACTGATTAAAACATGGTGGCTTCTAGTGATAAAGGATGCGGTAGACAGTGTAGGAGGCTTTACAGGAAGAAATGGCGGAGATGAATTTTTGTCGGTCATCAGCCCGGCCGGAAAGGTCAACGGAGTTGCAGAAAAGATTCGAGAGAATCTTGCCTGTGTAAAAGAATCGGAGCATGTTCCGTTTCCCTGTCAGCCTTTCCTTGGGAATTGCCAGTTACAAGAAGTGGAAGGAGCTTAAGCTTGCAGGAGAGGATTATATTACAACCAGTCATGTATCCGAAAAGGCGGATGCCCGCATGTATGAAGATAAATGTATTCATAAGAGGTCGAGCAACCGTTGGGCATAAAATAGTTTTATAGAACGGAACTTTATTAAAGAGGGTATAATGAAAGTGTAGATATAAGGGAGGAAGAAGTTTTATAAAGAAAAAGAAGGGATAAAGAAAAGTAGGAATAGAGAAAAGTAGGAATAGAGAAAAGTAGGAATAGAGAAAGTAGGGTGAAAAATGAAACAGTTATATCTACTGTGTAAAAATAGAACGTTTATCCTATTGTTTTTCTCCGTCTTATCGGGGATTCTTTTTCTACGTCTTTTTTTAAGTATATGGGGAAGAGTTCCTGCTACAAATTATCGCGTTCTTACGGAAATGTCCGTGGAAGTTCTGCATGAGGATGGCAGTATCGATCACTTTGACAGCCATTTATTTAATTTTTCTTCCAACAAGGACAAAATCATATTGCATCTCCCGCTGAAAGAAAGCTGGAAAAAGGAGCATCAGGCAATTAACTTCTTTTTTTATAACAGCGTGGTAAAGGCATATTATAAGGATAAATTGATTGCTTCTTTTGGAGAAAATCTGAAAAGGCATATGATAGGGAACCTAAAGGTATGTATACCGGTTCCGATAGAGGCATATGGGGATGAAATACGAGTAGAAATATTTCCGAAGATGCCTTACATGGAAAACAACTTTGATTCCCCGGTTATGATGGCAGAGTCGGATTCACTTTTCTTTACCATTATCGGACAGGAAACATCGTATGTAATATTCGTAATGACTGTTGTAGCTACTTTTCTGGCCATGATGATGTTTGCATTTTTCTCAAGTATTCATATCTATGCTCGTGAAGGATTTTGGCTTATGAGCATGATCTTTGCCATTACGCTTTGGCATCTGGGAAATTCCGGAATGATGTATATGCTGACCAATTATGAAGATATGAATGCGGTTGCAGAGTATATCGGTATGTACCTGCTTCTTTCTACGGCTCCGCTTTATGCAAGCTATGAAACGGAGCGCCCGCTGGTAAAAAAATACCTGCGAATTGCCGGCTCCATTCTTTTCTTACTTTTTCTTCTCTCTATTGCTCTTTACTTATTGCCTACAGGCTATACTTATGTTTGGCATTTACGCTGGGCACAGGGCGTTCAGATAGTTATGCTACTTTCGACCATCGTCAGCTTGATTTTCCCCGGTAGAGTGGTGAAAAACAGTTCTGACCATATTCTTGGTGTAGGCTTGGTTTATGTTGCTATATTGGGAATTATGGAGCAGGTTAGACTTATTTTATCCGCGAGTGTAACGCATAAATGGCCTTTACTTTTACAATGGTTTGTAAAAGTGCATTATTCAAAGGTTTTTAATTATTCTAATGATATTTGTATTTATCACCGCTTTCTCCTTTAAGCTGATTCTTGTGATGCAGAGAAATCTGGAGGATGAGCATTTGCGGGTTTTGGCTTTTTCAGACAACTTGACTGCCTTGGGAAACCGGCAATATCTGCAAAAGAAAAACTGGATGTTTTGGATAATCAGCACTTAACGGATTATGGAGTGATTTTTATTGATATCAATGATTTAAAATACACGAATGATCACTTTGGCCATGAATCGGGGATCAGCTGATTCGCATGGTTGCCCTCGCAATAAAAAGGAGCGGTAAGCGCAAGTTGCGGATTTTGCGTAGAAACGGAGGAGATGAATTTATTGCGGTAATCAGTCCGGAAGAGTATCTGGAGGAAGTTTCAAACAGATTCTGGAGAATCTGGAAAACATTAAAGAAAAAGGAAAAGACAAGATTCCCGGTCAGTATATCTCTCGGTACAGCCACCTATAGTGAAGTTTCTGCGGAGATTCGCTTGGAAGGAGAAATCGTTACAACCGGCCTTGTAATACAAAAAGCGGATCAGAGGATGTATGAGGCTAAAAGTGAATACAAGAAGAGCAAGGTAGGAAAAGCTTTTCTTGAATAGAAGGAAGAGCTTTGGTAATGGACAATTGTCAAAGTACCAAGCTCTTTTTAAATAGATTATTTTGCATTTTCCGATTCTTGTCCGTTCTCTCTCTTCGTTTTCTTTTGTTTTTCTTTTCCTCTTCCGCCTTTTTTCTCTTTTTCTTTTTCAGTTCCTTTTCTTCCTTTTGTTTGAATGCAGAATTCTTATCAATTCCGCCAAGTTTTATCATAAAGTCGGAGCGCTTTTCCAACTCTTTCTTTTCTTCCTTTTTACCAAACTGTTCTGTCAAAGTGGATTCATCGGAGAATAAATTAGTTCCCAGTCCAAGACGCTCTCCCGGAATTTCCACTCCCATAGCAGCTAAGGTAGTCGGAAAAATAATCAAAGGTGGAGTATTCTCGTTCTTTTCTGTTCTTTTCGTTACAGCAGAATTTAAAAAGACGGTATAGACCTTTCTTTGGTAGGATTTCGGTACATTATCACAGAAGTCCCTGATCCATTGTAGGGTGATCTCCGGAAATGACTATCGTAGTATTTTCATAAAAATCCTGTTCTTTTCATCCAATCTCACAAAATCTGCAATCTGTCTGGAGGCACAGTTAAATACATTGGCATATTGGTTATCCGGATAGGTATTTTTACAAAGTCTGCAGATATAGCCGTCAGGAAAATGTGTATCTACGGTGAGTAGAGTTAGGTTAAAGGGCTTATCTTCCTTTGCAAGAGAAAGGAGTTCTTCCCTTGCATATGTATAAAGCTTTTCGTCCTCAAAGCCCCAGTTTACCCAGTAGTCTCTGGAAACTTATTCTTTCTTTTCCAATAGCTGAAGTCTTCTACCTTAACATCGCCGTGATCCTTCATAAAGAGTTCTCGTCCGCCAAAATAGCCAACAGAGCCCAAGAGAAATTTCTGTGTATAGCCTTCTTCTTTTAAGATATCCTGTAGGGAAACAACAGAAGGGAAAAAGCTCTTCTGGCTGTCCATGGAATTTTGCTCTATGGATATTTTTAAGGGAAGTCCTGTACTCTGCCCGAAGATGGCGCCCATAGTCCAAGTAGCCCCCGGTAGAGAGATTCCGCCATTTCTTTTTTCTCCTTCTCCGGAAAAGTCTTCCCCCTCTTCAGAGAGTTCGGTCATTTCCGGAAGCAAGTTCTCCGGAAAAGCTCCACCATGTTTTTCATCCATGAAAGTCAGCTCTGTGGATTCCATATAGATGTAGACCAGATTTCGCTTCCGAAAAATGAAGCTCAATCCCTTTGGGGTCCACATAATGATCTTCTATAAAAGTTGAGGACTGAATCTGCGAAAGAAGATAGCTTCCCAAAGAAATACTCTCCCAGGCATCGGCAATAGTCAAAACGAAAAAGAAGAAGCCCAAACAGAAGCAGAGAAGTAAATAACAGTGTTTTAGCGTAACAGGATTTTTGAAAAATCGTCTTTTTCGAAATGAGTTTTTTTCATGCAATGCACAAAGCGGATTTTTCTTTACAGCCGAAGAGCTCCAGCAGGCACTTCTTTAGGGGGAGAAAACGAGTAGGGCTCTTGAAGTTTGTATTTTTGCAGTAAAAATATAGAAACAAAAGGAGCAGGACAATCACGGAAGACGGCAAAAAGAACGGACAAGAGGAAAAGCCGTACAAGATCTCCGTTAGCCCCTCCCATGGGTGCCTTCAAGTGATACAATATTTCGTCAACAGTTAATTCATTCCAGTTGTTAAGAAGAAAATAAAGAGAAAAGTACAGAAAGAATGAAAAAGCTAAACAAAAACAAGAGCAGAGAGAATCCACTTTTTCAAGATGCCCTTCTCCTTCTCCTTTTTTGAAAGAACTTTAGAATTAAGTTCTCTATCTTTATCTTCTTGCATATCCATAGTATTTCAAATCCTTTTTGTATCCGATAGTTTTACGTATTGCCTACAAAACAAAAACATAATACTTCTAATTGTAAGGACTGTAAAGATTATTAAGACTGACAAAATCTTTACTCTATTCAATGTAAAGATAAGAAAGGTGGTAAAAAGGCTAAAAAGAAAAAGGAATAGAATTTATATTTTTTTGTTTTAAATCGATATAGTAACGGAGGATTTCTACAGCAGTGCAAAATCTATCGTAAATAAAGTTAAATCCTAGTTCTTTTTAAAAATTGTGTAAAAATTTTTGATTTTTTTATCTCCGATGACAGTATTATATACGAGTTAGTTTTTGAAAAAGTATAAATGTGGCCCTGAGCTATACACGGACTACTTTATGAGGCATAAAGAGGAGAAGAATCCCAATGAAAGTAAAAAGGGAACAGCTGGAGTTTTTGAAGAAATTCAGATATATTGTGGAAAATGAAGAGTACAGAAAGCTAAAAAATGTCCCAAGACACGGCAGTACGAATACCTATGCGCATAGCGTGAGGGTCGCAATGATGGCGTACAGATTGGCAAAGAAGTGGAATATGGACGCGGAAAGCGCAGGAAAGATTGGTTTGCTCCATGACTTTTGTATGATTGATTATCATAAGGATGACGGTACAAGTCATGATGGAAGATGGTATTGCTTCTATCATGGAGAGGATGCGGTAGAGAATTCGGAGAAACAGAATTTTTACTTAAACCATGTGGAAAAGAGAGCAATCTTAACGCATATGTTTCCCTTATCCACCAGAGTGCCGAACAGTAAGCTGGCTTATCTTCTGACATTATCCGATAAGACAGTGGCATTACAGGAATCATTGCAGAACATCGCGATTGCTTTTTGCACATTTGCTGATATCATACAATACTAAAACAAAGAAGAGCTATGCAGTTTTTGAGAACGATGCTGAGCTTTTTCATAAAGAAAGAGGCTGTAAAAATTAAAATAATAAAGAGATCTTTGCAATATAGGTCTGAATGCGGGTAGTTCGAGCTCAGTCGGTACTTGCGAAAAACAAGAGAAACGCAGTTTTTCGCTTAGTATCCGTTACGTGGCGAAGCTTAGCGAGAGCGTGCCCCAAGTTCAGACCTATATTACTAGAAAATTATTTTAATTTTTACAGCTCCTTTTATGCATTAATAAGCTCTGTTTTGCAGTTGGCATCACTTTACACTTACAAAAATTGGTGTGCGTTGCAAACAGTATAGCTGTTTGCCATTTATAGCTTTTTGATAATTCCGCTCCCTCGAAAATGAAGGAGCCTACCTGTATAATTGTAGCACCTTCCTCAATGGCAACCACATAATCTCCGCTCATTCTCATGGAAAGCTCGTTAAGGGAAGAGAGGGGAATGCAAAGAAGACAGGCTTTTTCGCAAAGCGCGAAAAACAGGACGATTTTTCCTCCGGATGTTCGGTGAAGGGGTGCCACGGTCATCAGTCCTCTGTATTTCTATATGGGAAAAGCTTTGCCATCTCCGCTACTTTTTCTTCCAACTCTTCTATGTAAAATCCGGATTTACTGTCCTCTTTAGCAACATTTACTTCGATAAGAACTCTTGCGATGCAGTCTTTCTTTGCAAATTCCTTTATCAATTACCTCGGCAAGAGAGACAGAATCCACAGAATGAATGAGGACTACCTTTCCGGAAGATACTTTTACCTTGTTGCAATGTACCAATCATATGAAAATGGGGAGGACAGTCTTTCATCAAACGATCCTCCTGCATAAGTTCATACTTATCGCGAATTTCCTGCACCTTATTTTCTCCGAAATCCTGTATTCCTAAGGAATAGGCTTTTGTATTGCTGAATAAGGCTTTGTCTTGATACACCAAGCAGCAGAACTTCCTTTTTCCGACCTGTTTACACGGCTACAGGCAAGGCGAATGTTTTTCCTGACAATTTCAATTTCTTTTCTTCATGACCTCTTCCCTTTCAGAGCGGAAAGTAAACTCCATTCCACTTAAAAACCTCGCTTTTTTGCGTTTAAAAGTGGAATGGAGTAGAGAGCAGTAGCAGAATAGTAGTACTATTTTTGATTTAAACTGAGGATATAATCCACCGCTTTAGGAAGACCTTCCTCCAGGATATGCTCCCAGATGTGCTTTGCTACAGCTTTTAGCTTCCGGCTTGCATTGCCCATTGCAATCCCCTCAAAACCGACGGAATCCAGCATCTCGACATCATTCCAACCGTCTCCGATAGCGGCAACCTCGTCTATGGAGATGCCTAAGCGCTCGATGATTTTTCGAATCCCATGAATCTTGGAAACATCTTTTTAGCAATATCAAAGGACATTCCGTCAGACCAACGAATCAGGTGACAGTCCGGAAGAGCTTCTTCTATGAGAGAAACCTGATCTTGATGCAAAATAGGGAATCAGCATCAGCTGTTCGTTTTTTCCGCTCCGAAAGGGGAAGGAGGGAGGTACTCCTGTATGCACATAGGCTAAAGTGCGTAAAAGATCCTCGTTTATAAAGTTTGCATAAAGACGTCGCTCCTCCAAAAAGAGAACTGGGAAATGGATGCTTTTTCAAGAAGAGAAAGGAAAACGTTTCACCATGGAAGAGGGGAATTGCTTCCGTAAAAAGCACTTTCGCCAAACTTAGGATCAAAGTAAGGAAGTTCTCTTCCGGAATATCCATGAGGAACTGATATTCCTTTGGGCTTGTTTCCCGGATTGAGTAAAAAAATGCTTTTTGGCTTTCTGTTCGTTTAAAAATATAGCTGTATCCCCTGTCCAAGGTCACAAAGGCATCAAAATACATGCCATCTACAAGACCTTCGTTGTAAATCTCCACCCAATGCCTTCCGGTCGCAATGGCACAGCAAATTCCTGCCTCCCGCGTTTCTTTATAGCAAGCCTGGTAGCTTCCGGAATCACTCCCTGTTTCAAAGGGGACGAAGGGTACCGTCAATATCAAAAAAGATAATTTTTAATCATGCTATATCTTAGCCCTCACCTCGAATTTCATCGCGATAAGTTGCAACTGTATTTCCTTCTGGTTGTATTTTGCACAGAAGAAGGAAGTCTTCCTTCCATCAAAGGGACTGCTGCTTTCTTAAAGCACTAACTAAACCGCTCATGTTCTGTAAGTCGGAGGGAATAATAATCTTTGTGGATCGACCGTTGGAAAACCTTGGTAAAAGCTTCTAAAGCACGAATTCGAAGCACTGCCTCATCTGCACGCGCTTCACGGAGTAAACGAATCCCTTCCGCTTCCGCTCTTTGTACATCCAAAATAGCCTGTGCTTTACCTTCCGCCTCTCGGATTTCTTTTTCCTTCTGTGCCCGGCAGCAAGAATGGTTTTTCGCTTATCGGCTTCCGCATTTTAAGATAGCGGCCTGCTTTATTACCTTCTGCAGTAAGGACCGCAGACTGCTTCTTTCGCCTCTGCCAGAGTAATGGACCTCTTTTTTCACGCTCCGCCTTCATCTGCTTCTCCATGGCTTCACGGATTGCATCGGGAGGAAGGATGTTCTTTAACTCTACGCGGTTTACCTTAATTCCCCAGGGATCTGTTGCCACATCCAGTAAGGAACGCATCTGGGTATTGATTTCATCACGGGAGGTCAGAGTGGTATCCAAGTCCATAGAACCGATAATATTACGAAGCGTAGTAGCGGTTAAGTTTTCAATCGCAGCGATGGGATTTTCCACACCGTAGGCATAGAGCTTCGGATCGGTAATTACAAAGAAGACAACGGAGTCAATCCGCATCGTGACATTATCCTTTGTGATAACAGGCTGGGGCGGGAAATCGGCTACTTGCTCCTTTTGGTTAATGCGCTTTTACGATTCTGTCCATAAAGGAATCAGGATATGAACACCCGGTCTCCATACGGAATGGAAGCTTCCAAGACGTTCTACAACCATGGCACATGCCTCGGGCACGATACGGATAGTAGAGAGAAAAACAATCAGTAATACGACTAAAAAAACAATAATTGGCATAATTCTTATCCTTTCTGTTATTTCCGTATTCCTCCGTAAACTTGTCGAAGTGAAGAATACCGCTGTTTTTAAACTTTTTTACTTTTTCCTTTGGTTATTGTTTGGCCTTTGGTTTATAAAAGCACTGTGAAAAAGCATCCGGCATATACTGTTCATACCGGACACTTTTCGCTTTTTGCGACAAGACTCCGGACGTCTGATGCAATACAGGGGACGGGCTTTTTGCCATAGGATTTACCCGGGCAGAAATGACAGGAGATTTTTTCTCCGCAGTTCTGTTCAGATAGGTTGTTTTACGTCCATTTCCATGATATTCACAAAAGTCATCCGGCAGGGAATGGGAACGATTGATATGACATGATCATCCAAGACCCAAGGCTCTTTTTCACGAATTTTTCTGCACAGCGGGCAGAATCGATTTGTCAATGTAGAATCACATATAGGACAAATGAGCATGGAACCTCTCTCTATAATGAATGATAAAAAAACTCCTTTTTCTATGATAACATGATTCTTCCAATAATAAAAATAAATAGAATCATGGGACTTTTTAAACAGAAAGATAGGGGGAATTTTAAAACTTCGGAAGGGAAAAACCTTCCTAAAATATTATGAAAATGTAGTAGCTAAACCTTATGGGGAGTAGCCTTTTCCTTTTTCTTGAAAGACGTCCTGCAATCTGCTACTATGAAACAGGTAAATAGGGAAAAGATTCCTGTAGTAGGATCAGGAAAGGAAGACAGTGGAAAAACGAGTATGGTATCGAAGGGCCAGTAACGGCCTTGGCAAAATATATGAAACCCTCTGGCAGAATGAAAAGATGCAAGATCAAAAAGGCATAGTTTGTGTTATACATGGAATGCAGGGACATTCAGAATTGTATAATTACCTTTTTAAGGCTTTGACGGAGGAAGGGTATGTAGTCTGTGCACAGGATATTCAGGGGCACGGGAGAAGCGCAAGTATTCCCGGGTATTTTGGAGATAACGATGGATTTCCTGCCATTCTTCATGATTTACACAGGATGCTGATTCAGGTAAAAAGATGGTTTCCCAACTTGCCGCTTTTTTTCTTCGGGCACTCGATGGGCTCTTTTATAGCAAGAGATTATGCTGCAGAGTATACGGGAGAAGTCAATGGTTTAATTCTTTCCGGTACAGCCGGGCCAAGTCCTCTTCTACATGGGTCAAAAGGCTATTTGGAGTTACAGAAAGCAATGCGGGGCGGAAAGGCGGACGGCAGTTCGGAAGGACGCCTGATGGCTAAGTACTTTTGTCGGGGGCTTCACAATCCGGAAAGCTTAGGGGATTGGATCTGCACAAAAGCGGAAGTAATACGCCGGAAAATAGATGATCCGCTTACGGTAGGATTTTCCCTTGGGGCATACAGAGATTTGATAGAAGAATTAATTAAGGTGAACCGTATTTCGGAAATTTTAAAGCTGAAGGATATCCCTATTTTCTTTGTCTCAGGAGGAGCAGATCCTGTGGGAGAGTATGGGAAGGGCCCTGCTTATCTTTACGGCATTTTAAAAGAGGCCGGAAATAAAAACTTGCAGCTTCGTATTTATCCGGGACTACGTCACGAAGTCTTAAATGAAGACGTAAGAGAAGAAATTATAGAGAGAATCATTCGTTTCTTAGAAGAAAATAATGAAAAAGAAAGTAGGATAAATGGAGAAGAAAAATACTCTATATAAATAAAAAGATGCTGATAAACTAAGGGGCTTAGAAATCTGGCTCTTATTCGTAAAATAAAGATTTTGACGGCGGCCGAGGAGGAGTTAAGTACACTTCCGGAGGAAGCTGAGCTTTTAAAAGTTTATCGGCTTCAGCAGCCAGGAGGTGGGGAGTTTCTGCAGGATTTGAGAAAGCTGGGAATCAGAGTAGACTTAAAGTGCATGGAAACGGAAAAACAACAGGAACTGGAGCCTTGCAGAGCTTTTATAAGGAGTTACAGGAAGAGCATGAATATATGACCAAAAGGACAACAGAGACGAGCGGAAGAATCATAATCCCATGTTTTACTTTTTGTCTGAATTTTTGAGAAGGATTTATAAAAGCAACAATAGAGAGGAAAAGGAAAATGATAGAAGTACAGAATAAGAAGCGAGCAGCAGAAAAAGACCGCAGAGCTTTTGTACGAGAGCTTTTTCGAATGGATTAAAGATTATCCTTGTGGCGGGATTGCCGCATTTTTATTGAATAACTTCGTCATCGCCAATTCCACTATTCCTACAGGATCCATGGAAAATACCATTATGGCAGGGAGCTGGTCTTTGGCCTCGTTTGGTGTATCGCTTCGGAGAAGTAAAGCGAAACGATATCGCTATTTTCCTTTATGGCTATAAATGTAGAAATGACGGACAAACCTATAGAGAGACGGATCGCGGAACCTGCCCTCTTTGCGGTAGGGAAGATAAGCGGAATCAGCCGATTTATTATGTAAAACGAGTTATCGGTATGCCGGGGGATCATATTGAAATTAAGAAAACCGGTGAAGTGGATGCAAGCTATATTACAAAATTAAATGTACGGTCTGCTTCCGGAAAGATTCCTGTAGGAACGGTCTATGTAAATGGGGAAGAGATAAAGGAAAATTATCTTCCGGAGCCTATGATTGTAGATGGGAATCAATTCCCGGAGATTGATGTGACTGTGCCGGATAACTGTTATTTTATGATGGGAGATAACCGAAATAACTCCGCGGATGCGCGCTTCTGGGGAGAAAATCAATTTGTAAAAAGAGAGAAGATGCTGGCAAAGGTCTATATCTGCTATTGGCCATTGAATCGTTTCGGAATGGTAAAGTAGAAAAATGTTTTGAAATAGCACTTTTCTTACTCTTTAAGAAAAGCTTGGAAGTTTTCACATTTAGAACACAAGAAGAAGCTAGGATAAAAACAAGTTTTTTTGTTCCTATAGCAGTGTTACAATGGTAAAATGCTTTTGAATAAATCCAACTTGCTGGGAAGTAATTCATTTTAAAGGAGGGAATGTTTTATGGGAAAGACAGAAGGACAAAAATTGGAAGAAAAGTTGTTTTTCAAGCCAAAGCATATTGCAAAGGACAACCCGAAAGATATAGAGAAGGCTATGGAATTTGCAGAGGGCTATAAAACCTTTTTGGATCATTCCAAAATAGAGAGAGAATGTCAGCTACAGTGTAGCTTTTAGTGGAGAAGGTAGGGTATAAGCCCTTTAGCCGTGGCATAAAGGCAAAGACGGGAGATAAGTTCTATTACGTAAACAGAGGAAAGAATCTTTATCTTGTGACCGTCGGAAAGAAGCCCTGAATGAAGGAATTCATTTCAACATTGCGCATATCGATTCTCCGAGAATCGACTTAAAGCCGAATCCGCTCTATGAGACAGAGGAGCTGGCATACTTTTAAGACCCACTATTATGGAGGAATCAAGAAGTACCAGTGGACTACCATTCCCCTTGCCCTTCACGGCAGAATCATGCTTGCTGACGGAAAAGGCAATCGATGTGGATTTCGGAGAGAAGCCGGGTGACCCGGTACTCGTTATCACCGACCTCTTACCGCACCTAGGTAGAGCACAAGGTGAAAGAAAGCTAAATGAAGGTATCAAGGGAGAAGAGCTGAATATCCTTTTGGGATCTCTTCCGGTAGACGATAAGGAAGTGAAGGAAGCTTTTAAGCTGAGGGTTTTATCCATTTTGCACGATAAGTACGGCATTACCGAGAAAGATTTTATGCGTTCCGAGTTAACTCTTGTGCCTGCACAGAAGGCGGTTGACGTAGGTTTGGACAGCTCTATGGTCGGTGCATACGGACAGGATGATAAGGTTTGTGCTTATACAGCACTTATGGCAGAATTTGATTGCAAAAAGCCGGAGTATACTTCTTTAACTGCACTGGTAGATAAGGAAGAAATCGGATCCACCGGTAATACGGGAATGGAGTCTGATGCTTTACTGCATTTTGTAGAAGATCTTGCCGAGTGCGAGGGAGAAAGAGTAAGAGACATTCTTCGGAATTCTATTTGTCTTTCCTCCGATGTAAATGCAGCCTATGATCCGACGTTCCCGGATGTATATGAGAAGCAGAATTCCTCCTTTTTCAATCATGGACCGGTGCTTACCAAATATACCGGTGTAAGAGGAAAAGGCGGTTCCAACGATGCATCTGCGGAAACCATGCAGAAGGTTATCGGCTACATGGAGGATGCCGGTGTAGCTTGGCAGATTGGCGAACTTGGTAAGGTGGACGAAGGCGGCGGAGGAACGATTGCTATGTTTATGGGCAATATGGATGTGGATACCGTAGACTTAGGTGTGGCGGTACTCTCCATGCATGCACCTTTTGAACTTACAGCAAAGCTGGACGTTTACTATACCTATAAAGGCATTTTTGGCATTCAACAGATAAAGCGCGGTTTTGGACCGGGAGAAAATCAGAGCAGGAGAAGAGACGAGAGGAAAATATAGGATTTTCCTCTCTCCTTTTTCAAAAAAAATAGAGTAAGGAGTATTATGAGAAAAAGAAGATTTTTGCCGTAGCAGCGATTATGGCTATGGCGGTATTTGCAGCAGCTTGTGGAAAGAAGGCGGAGGACAGCACTAAGGCTAGCACTGCGTCCGAATCTGAAATTTCAGAAACGGATAAGGCGAGTCCGTCCACTTTTAACAGAGGACAGTCCGGAGATTAAGGAACTGAGAGTATGACTGTCCCGGAAGAGCCGAAGGTTTCGAGATGGGCAAGATTACTCTTCCGGATCTTAGCACCATTTCTGTTACTGGTGGCACCCATGGAGAACGTTACTCAGGAAGAAGTGGACAATGCCATCAATCAGACTTTGAAGAGAATCTGACCACCGTTGACGAAGCAGCCAAGGAAGGTGATACGGTTAATATTGACTACAGCGGTTCTATTGACGGTGTAAAGTTTGACGGCGGAACGGCAGAGAAGCAGGACTTGAAGCTCGGCTCCGGACGTTTTATTCCGGGCTTTGAAGATCAGCTTATCGGTAAGAAGGCGGGAGAAAAAGGTAACAGTTAAGGTTACATTTCCCGAAAGAATACGGAAATACTGATTTGGCAGGAAAGGATGCGGAATTCGAGGTTACGGTCAATGCAGTAAAGCGTCAGGCGGAGCTCACGGATGAATGGGTAAAGAACTATGCAGGTACTACCGCAGAGACAGTAGAGAGCTATCGTGATCAGATCAGAGAACAGCTGCAGAATAGAAAAAGAATTTGCTTATCACTCTGAGATTCAGGATCAGGCGATTCAGCAGATTTCCGACAAGACAGAAGTAGAGCTTTCAAGAAATTCCTGGAGTATGCAAAGGCATATATCCTCCATGCACAGTTAAACCAGTACAAGCAATACGGCATGAGTGCAGCCGACGTCATCAATATGTCCGGCAAAGACCGTAGAGCAGTTTCAAGGAAGATGCCTATGCAAATGCGGAAGCTCATGCAAAGCAGTCTTCATTATGAGAAAGCTTGCAGATGAGCAGAATATTCAGTGCGACTGATGCGCTTTTTGGACAGCCTTGCTGAGGCAGAGTCCTCTCACAGGGGAAGAGACCAACCGTACTGTTGATCAGAACAGTATGGTAAGGAGCTTGTAGAAGAGGCAGCCATCCGAAATGCGGTAATGGAATATGTCGAGTCCAAGATTAAAGGTGACAGAACAGGAAGTGCCTTTATGAGACACAGATGGATATCGGAAAAGATGCCGGAAACAGCACGAAGGAAACATCGGCAAGTACTACAGAAGCTGCAAGTACAGAGTCGGAAACAAAGAAGAACTAATATAGAATTAAAGAACAAAGTTTAAAGAAAAAAGTAATCAAGCGCAAAGCTTTGCAAGAGATGTGACAAAAAGCTCTTTTAGTTGAATTTTACTAAAGGAGCTTTTTTTCATTTATATCTTTACATCCATACTTCAATTTAGACATTTCAGTCCGCTACTTAGTCTAGGCTTGCAACAATCTCTACGCTATCCGGTATCATCTCTGCATTCACTACGGGATTTCCGGAGAGCTTTACTTTCTTTAAGTTTGGGAAATTTCGGAGGGCGGAGACATCAGAGATGTAATTTTCCGAAATATCCAACTCCTCAAGAGTTGTAAGCCCCTCTATGCAATCCAAGTTCTCCAGCGTATTTCCGGAAATGTATAGCCTTTTCAGAGCCTTAAAATGGGAGAGATAGGCCTTCGCGTTGGGATAGAAGTTCCTTGTTTCATCATCCAAATTTTGGATTTTTGAAAGGGAAAGATTTAAGACCTCTACTGTATAATCATCCTCCAGCTTGCTTAGAGAAAGGGGAAGAAGAGGCTTATCCGCCGTGATGCTGTCATCTTCGAGCAGAAAATACATTTCCTTTACACCGAGATTGGAAAGAGAACTGCTGTAGTCTTGGTAACTGTCCATGGGAGTTCCACGGAAAGTAAGCTTTTTGCAGGAGGGAAGTTCCCGTAAAGCCGGACCCTAAAGAAGGCTGTACCTCTCCTATAATGCCGTTTCCGACAATCACTAAATCACTTAAGGCATCCATGCCGCGGAGGAAGTCTCCCTCATATTCCTGTGAATTATTATGAATAGTTAAACTCTTAAGAGATGGCATACCGGAGATTTTATCCAAGTCATTACAATAAACCTCTGCATTTTCCAAAGCGGATAAGCCGTGTAAATCCGGAATCTCATAATTATGGTAAGCAAAGCCCAAAGTCTGTAAAGAAGTAAGGCTCGACAGAGCATCGGCATTTTTCAGATTACTACAGTCCAGGTAAAGGCTGTTTAAAGAACTTATATTACGAAGCCCGTCCAATGAAAGAATCGGAAGACTGACGAGATGGAGCGACTTTCAGCTTCGGCATATTTTGCGCGAACTGTAGATCTTTAAAAATTCGAATGTTGGAAATGCCCAAATTCTCAATCTGAGGCATACCGGATAGAACACTGAGATTTGATACAGACTGCGAATAGGGTCCCGCTTTATAAATAAGCTTTTTACAACTGCTTAAAGAGGAGAGTGAGAGAGGTCCAGAGGCTCATCTCTACCACTTTCTACTCTTAAAGCTAAGTATTTCCAGATTCGGAAAAATAACTAAGAACACGGATTCCCGGCTCAAAATTGAATCTACCGATACGGATAGTTCTTGTAAAGAGGAGAAGGATTTGTAAATATCTGTAATATCCTTCGCCTTGGAGTCATCATAACTGTAGACTGACTCGTCACAAAAACTGACGCCGGAAAGACCGAGGATTTTCTCGGGATTTAGAAGTGTTCTTTCCATTTCGCCAAAAGTACTATATTCTGTAGAAAAATTGCAGATTGGGGAGACAACGCAAATCATTGGCATTGCCATCATCATAGGAATAACGAAAACCGGAGCCCGATGGAAAGAGAAACCAAACCGGTGAAAGGCTGTAGATCCTCTTCATCCAGATAATCCGCTCCTGGGAAGATAGGCAGTATGCTCCTCGACCGGCTTTTCCGGAATCGTCCACGGAAGTGGAATAAGAGAAAAACCATTTATCCACTCCGTCAGAAGGATCCTTCTTCTTCCGGATAGCAAGGTACTGTAAAGAAGCATAGTCCTTCGCCGTAATTTTTGAAAACGGCTTGGAAAAGGCTTTTTCGGAAAAGCTTTTCATCACATCCGCTTTCGGAGACGTTCGGTAGCTTTCCTTATTGCTGACAATTCCGGGAGAACGAAAACGAAGAAGGGAAGGGTAATAACAAACAGAAAAAGCAGTGGAAAGAATGCCGAGAGCGGCGACAATCGCAATTACATTGAGCTCCTTCGAGTTATTACGCACGGTGGCACCGGGCTTATTGTAATTCACTTCCTTTATATTAAAATTCTGAGTAATGTTCGGCTTATACGGCTCGATGTATACCTTGGTATTACAAAACTTACAGGTGACAAAGCCTTCTTTTAATCCATCAGGTATATCAAGCTGGCCATGGCAATTGGGGCACTCTATTTTTAGTGACAGTCATAGTTTATCCTCTTTATCTTATTTGTCTTGATTTTATTAAAACAACCATCTAAGTTTACAATATTAATAAGGATATATTCAAGGGTAAGGGATAAGATGGATGGAACTTTTATAAGAGTCCGATTGATTGTGGAATTTACCAAGATAGGGTAAAATGCTTCTGTTTAGAATGAGTATCGAGTTATCATGCAAAAAGCTTGGAAATCTCTAACGTATAAACTTTGTCAATTCGAAGTCAGTCAATAGTTCATTTCAATTGAAAGGAAAAATATGAATATACTTATCGGCTATGACCGTTGTTCAACTTGTAAGAAGGCGGAGGATTTTTTAAAGGCAGAGGGAGTTTCTTTTCAGAAGCGCCCGATAAAAGGAAGAAAAATTAAGCGCAAAAGAAATTCACGAAATTCGGGAACGCTCCGGGCTTCCTTTAAAGCGTTTTCTTTTCAACACCAGCGGACTGGTATATAAAGCTATGGAGCTAAAGGATAAACTCCCGTCTATGACAGAAGAGGAGCAGGAGGCACTTTTGCGACAGACGGTATGCTTGTGAAAAAGACCGATTTTTTTGTATGGAGATAAGGTCCTTGTGGGATTTAAAGAGAAGGAGTGGAGAGAAGCAATGAAGTAAACTCTGCTTTAATAGAGATTTTTTGGATAATTCGGCAAATATTGGAGAGGAAAAAGGGGCTTTGCGGCTTTTTGTGAGTTTTTTAAGGCCGGCCTTTAAAAGTTAAAGATGAAAAGGAATACCTACCAGGATGAAAATGGAAATTGCCATTGGGAAATCACGCACTATTCTCCCAATCCTATTTCGGCTTTGTTTGTTTTGCTGCTTTTCGCGGGACTTTTTTTCTTCTTCTACGCACACGTGGGATGGGACAGCAGCATTTGGTTTATCTTTGCACTACTTCTCCTTTGCAGTTTTGTTGCTCTTCGGGAGCTTTATCAGTTTTTCTTCCAATCCTATCTTGTGGAAGCCGTATTTTATGAAGAGGAAATAGTGCTACACTATCGAAAAGGAGAAAGCCGGAGTATTCCCTATACGGGAATCGGCTTCGTGGATTTTTCAGCTACACGACGGAGTCGGGAGCAGAATCCATTTTTATCCTCATTTTACTTTCTATAAGAAAAACAGTACCTCCAAGATTCTGGACTCGATTTATAAAGGGGATTATCTACTGTTTACAGGAGAACTGTCTTCTTTCGAGGATTATCAGAGGATCAAACAATGCTTAGCGGATAAGGAAAAGCATTTCTTTGAGCCTCGGGAGACCGAGGAGTGCTTTAAGCGGAACAGACTGACAAGAAGAGCACGGAGGGATGCGGGGGTATAGCTTGGATATAAGCATGCCGAATTCCCATAAGGGATAATCGAAAAGATAAAAATAAGATGATTTAAAGAAAAAACTAGTTCGGACACAAAAAAGAGTGGGGGCTTTTGTACCCACTCTTTTAAGATTTTAAATCTTCGTCCTAAAGGAATTAACAATGCCGCATACTGCACTGTAGCCCACTCCGGCGACAGGCCACACAATCCAGCTGATGTCCCAGCGCCGGGTAATAAAACTATATCCCAGATAGATAGCCGTTACCGAGCACCAGTAAATTTGGCCTACTGTTTCATTTTTTATGCTCATCCATCTTTTTCTCCCTTCTATACTCTCCCTGCTCTAAAAGCATATTCATGGAATCCCAAATAATATTCGTCTTAATAATCAGAAATACGCCGACTCCCACAAAAAGCAGGAGGAAGGGCACCGCAAGAGCGGTATGGAGATCATCTTCTCCGTAGAGAATCATACTGACGAAGATGGGACTTGCCGCAATGATGCAAAGAAAAATACCAAAAATCATCTGAGAAGTATACGTTCCCTGGTAACGGGATTTTTTCTCCTGCACCATACCATTTACCCCGTAAGCAGTATTCAGAAGCTCTTTTTCTATATAATGGAATCGATCCCCTTCAATGGAGTTTTTGATAAATAAGGCTACTCCTGCTCCTGCCAAAAGAAAGAGGAAGAGCACACCGATACCGACAGCTTTTTCCTCGGAGAGGGGAATACGGGCACTTTCCTGAAGGGTAGCTAAAGCAATCAAAAGGGTAGGGGAAAGGATACAAAGTAATACGCCTAAGGCAATTTGAGAAGCGGACTGATTCTTGTGCGCGAGAAAGGCATTGGCCTCCTCCATGGAAACGGGAACTTCTTTAAAGGAAGAGTCCGTATCAACCTTTGGAGCTTCTCCCGGGATGTCCAGCTCTATCTCATCCTTTAAGAGATAATCCGTGCTTACGGAAAAGACCTCAGATAACTTCAAAATCTTATTCATATCCGGAATGGACTGGGCGCCTTCCCACTTGGAAATAGACTGCCTGCTGACATCCAGCTTCTCTGCGAGGTCCTCCTGAGACCAGCCGTTTTTCTTTCTTAATTCAATAATCTTGTCTGCAAGTATCATACTCTACTCCTTTTATGATGCTGTATTCGAGCCGATGCACTTTCTTCTTCATAGCTTTATGGAGTCTGCCTTTTTGTGTCGAGCGCATTCATAAGATAGAAAGAATGTTCGCTTTGGAAAATGCTTTTGCTCACTCCGTCTTTACGCCTCTCATACTATCGGAAAATCCGGTTGCAGGGAAGAAATCGAGCTTGTCAATTTGACAACTGAGAGTTGCAAAGCCTTGATTTTAGGGCAAAAACGATGTTTTCGTAGAAAAATGGCCGGACTTTGCTACTCCGAGACGATTATAGTATTGCCTTTACTATTCCAAGACGATTCTATTATTGTATTTGCTTTTCCAAAAAGGAGAGAGCCTCACTGTAGCTCAGAGCGGAACTTTCTTTGTTCTCTTCTCCTCCAAAGTTACTAATCAAACTTTTCGGATTTTTCTTCCTCAATTCTTTTTAAAAGCGTAGTAGTCCGTCTTTTCTACAGGCTTATCATAGAGGATGAATTCTTCATCGGAACGTTGCGGAGAAGTGGCATCATTTTCAAAACTCTTTTTCCGGATCATAGCTGTAGCTTGCCTGCTTATCCCACTCCAAGGGGAAATTGCCGGACGTGGGAAGAAGGTAAAGCACTTCCGTGTCCTTCGCATCGAATTCGCTTTTGCTCGATATATAGACGCTTATTTTTTCTGTCAGGAAAAATATCGTAAACAGCGCCGCCACCCACCTGATAATCCAGATTTTCCTTCTTCGCAATTTCCACAGGCTTTCCGTCTTGGAAGCTGTAAATGTGGAGGTTTGCATGGATGGCATTTCCCTCCTCATCGTATTGACTTCCGTCTATAAAAAGAAGTTCCGGCATACTGTCTCCGTAAACATCGGTAAGGGCAATTCCCTTTGTTTTCATCTTAAGATGTCTCCCCACGGGATTTTCTTCGTAAATCTGCCAGGTATAAGCTTCAATGTCTTTTTTCTTTTCTTTTAAGAGGGTTAAATAGGCGGTGTAGACAGCTTTTGGATCAGTTGCTTCGGGAGTTGTATTCTCGGAACTTGTTTCTGCTTCTTTTATCTCTTTTTCTTTATCGGATTTTCCCGTCTCAACCTGCGTTTCAGAGGGGGATTGGCTATTTTTCTCCACAGAGGCAGTGTTTCTACTCCGACTCATCACAAGATAAACAATGGCAATGATGAAAAGACTGATGATGGTGGACTTATGAATTTTCATGATGTATTCCTTTCTTTATTTCCTATATACAGTATCACAAAGCAGAGAAAAGATATAGAAAGCGCTATTTTTTTATATTCTTACGATTTTATTTTTATCCTTTTTTATAGTTTACTCTTGCAAAAAGCAATCTTCTCTGTATTATAAAAAAATGAAATGATAATGAAACTTTATAGTTAAAAATAAAATAAAAATGAAATGAAATAAAAAAAGGAGAGTGATGTATAGTAGAGAGAAATTAAAAATTACGGGAAGATAGAGGACTAACACAATATGAATTGGCGAAAATTGCCGGAATCTCGGTAGTTACCCTTAATAAAATTGAATCATCTGACTCAGCCAAGCCCTTTGCAAAAAAACACTGAATAAAATTGCACAGGCATTGGGAGTAGGTATAGATGAGCTAAAGCGAGTCTGAAAGAAAGAGCAGTCCGGATGTATTTTTCCGAAATAAAATGCAGTCCTTCATAGTAGAGCCAAGGTTATTATGGATCTTATGGGAATAGATTCTTTTATGTTTGCTTACATCCAAAAAGCAACTGGATATTTTTTTAGAAGAGATTTATGCCAATTTTTGAATTTCGGATTCTATCTTATTGAAGCGGTACTTTTTTTCCGAGCATCGTGGTCACGCCCCGGAAATACTACCCATGAAAGCCATTTTCCTGAAGTGCTGGGAGACTTACTGGCACTGCAGGGCATTTCCATTCCTGTAGATAGAACGAATATTATTATAGATACGAAAGACAAAATTAAAGAATATGCCAAAGCAAGATGCGTGTACGGGATTTGTAACGGGGAAGGAGAGCTACTTAGAATAGGGGAAACAATAGATTTACCGCGCCGTTTTTACGAACATATTTCAAAACTAAAAAAAGGAAGAATATCCTTCAATGAAGAAATATTTAAAAGGTACAGATCGGTTCGGAATAGATTATTATTTTGTTTTATTGGCACTTGAACCGGAAAAAGTTAAGTGGATTACAATCAGCTACATGGAGATATTATGCGAAACAAAACTAATTCTGGAGGAAAAAAACATATTTAAAGGGGAATAGTCATAAAGGAAAAGCAATTGTTACCGGAGATAATCTAATTCCGGAACATGTGCAGAAAGAAATGCTTAAATATTATCACAATATTGAATTATAATTTTAATGACTATCGCTTCTTGCCGCTATAACGGAGAGTTTTATTTGTCTGGATGAAAGGGAGCGACAGGATTCTGCACCCTATTCACTTAAGGCATGGGGCTCGGATATACGAGAGGCGGTACAGTACAGAATCTATGAACCGGAGGAGGAAAGAAGTTTAACTTAGCAATAAAAAAATACCTTTTGAACTGCTCTAGCGGGAATATCCTGATAGATTTTACAATTTTTGAGGTTCATCATCTCTTTAAGAGAGTTGTTTTTTTATAAAAATTTAAAAATAAATTCTTGATTCCATCGAAAAATTCAATTTCTATCTCGGTCACCATAGGCGTATACTTTCTCCGTTACAGTTTTTAAAAGAGTGGCTTAAGGAGGAAAAATGAAAAAGCTTAAAAATTGCTGTTGCTCTTGGGAACAGTAGGAATGCTGATGGCTGCCTGCGGAAATAAAGCAGCAAGTAATGTTGAGAGTAGTGCAAAGGGAACGGAGCAGAGCACGGAATCTGTTGCTGCTACAGAGAAGAGCACAGAGAAGGAGACGGAAAAAGGCGCAGGCTTCCGAAAAGAAGGTAGAGGGAGCGGTGAATAATACCGTAGACTTATCCAAGTATGAAAAGGGAAAGAAGGTTCGTCTTTGGATTCCTGTACCGAAAAGCAGTGAATATCAGACTGTTGAGGATGTAAAGTATGATGCCGGAAATGCTAAGGCGGAAATGAACACGGACGACTGGGGCAATCAGATGCTCTATGTGGAATGGGATGAAAATGCCGAGCCTGCCGATAGAGTGGTAAAGCTGGATTTACAGGTAAAGAGAGAAGAAATCATCAGTCCTGAATTAAAGGAGGATGAGAAGGCGGAGATTCCTGCGGATGTGAAGAAGTATCTGGAACCTTCCAAGAACCTTCCCTTAAATGATCAGGTGAAGAATAAGGCTGCAGAAGTTACCGAAGGAAAGACCACAGATTTAGAAAAGGCTAGAGCTATCTATGATTGGGTTATTGCCAATATGAATCGAGATGAGAGTGTAAAAGGTTGTGGTGAAGGAGATGTTTGTGCTCTTTTAGATACCACCATGACCGGAAAATGTACCGACATTAACTCTATGTTCGTAGCCCTTTGCCGTGCATCCGGAATTCCTGCCAGAGAGCATTTCGGAATCCGTATCAATGCAGAGGATATTACCAAGAATCAGCACTGCTGGGCAGAGTTTTATTTAAAGGGAACCGGTTGGGTTTCCGCAGATCCCGCCGATGTGTTGAAGGCTGTTTTAAAGAATAATTGGACAAAGGATCAGACAGAAACCAAGGAGAAGCAGGAATACTACTTTGGCAACTGCGATGCAGAGCGTATGATTTTGTCTGATGGAAGAGATCTTACCTTAAATCCTGCACAGGATGGAGAGGCTTTAAATGATTTCGGCTATCCTTATGCTGAGGTTGACGGAGTAAAGCTCGATAACTACACCCCGGATGAATTTGTTTATACTTATAGCTTTGCGAAGAAAGCATAATCGGAAAAGAAGAATACTTTGCAGTAATTATTCTGCATCACCATTTATTTATGAGAAGAGCACTTTGCGTGATGCAGGGTGCTTTTTTCGTGTCTCTTTGTATCTCCTGTAGTATAAGGGTGAAAGTTCCTAATCTGCCATGATAGTGGCAAGGGTATAGATGAAGATAACTGCGCATAATCATAAAATTATAAAATATTATACTTGCGCATAATCAAAAAAATTCCAATATAATGTGCGTATAATCAAAGAAATAGCATATATAAACACTGCGCATAATCAAAAAGTCCACCCAATGAGGTAGATTGTAACTGCGAGGAGAATCGGATGATTTTAAAAAGAAAAATCTATAGCAAATTATTGGAGTGGAAAAATGGCTGCGGTGGAACAAAAGCGATAATGCTGGAGGGCGCCAGGCGTATGGCAAATCTACAATTGTTGAAGAATTTGCAAAGAAAGAATATGAATCGTATATTCTTATAGATTTTGCAAAGAAGGATAAGGTTGTAGAAGAATACTTTAGTCAATACTTGAACAAGCTTGATGATTTATTCATGCTACTTAGCACCTACTATGGGGTTCATCTTATCAAAAGAAAATCCGTGCTGATTTTTGATGAAGTACAGATGTTTCCACAAGCAAGAGCCGCAATAAAGTATCTTGTTGCTGACGGTAGATACGATTATATAGAAACCGGTTCATTGATATCCATCAAGGAAAATGTTAAGGATATTGTAATCCCCTCAGAGGAGAGAAGCATTACCATGTATCCGCTTGATTTTGAGGAATTTGCCTGGGCGCTGGGAGAAGAACAGCTTTTAAATTATATAAAAAGATGTTTTGAAAAGCGGGAACCTTTGGAAAGAGGCATGCATAATAAGGCTATGATGCTTTTTAAGCAGTATATGCTGGTAGGCGGTATGCCAAAACCGCTTATCATTTACATTGAAAATAAAAAAAACTTCAGTTTAGTGGATGCTGAAAAACGGGATATTTTGAAATTGTATCGTAATGATATTATGAAGATTAAGGCACAGTATCGTGGCAAGGTTTTGGCGATTTTTGATCAAATACCCGGATTATTGTCACAGCATGAGAAACGTGTCGTATTCAAAAATATACAGGAAGGCAGTTATGCGGACCGATATAGTGAAACTTTTTTTTGGCTGTCCGATTCTATGATTTCAAACGAGTGTTTTTTGTGTAATGATCCCAATGTTGGCCTCTCAATCAATGAAGAACGAACTTATGTAAAGTGCTATATGGGGGATACAGGACTTTTGCTCAGTCATGCATTTGATGAAAACGAGTTGTTAGAGAGTGAAGTATATGCACAGATTCTAAATGATAAACTATCTATTAATGAGGGAATGTTATATGAGAACGTCATAGCGCAGATGCTTGTGGCAAATGGACATAAATTGTACTTTTATACTCATTATTCACTTGAAAAAAACACCGTAATGATATAGAAATTGATTTCATTATATCCAATAACAGTAAGTTGAAATATAAAATGTATCCTATAGAGGTAAAGTCAGGAAAAAGTATTCTACAGCTTCTCTCAATAGATTTAATGAAAAATATAATGCAAGAATAGGGGAGAGTTATATTATTCACCCAAGAAATCTGGTCATGAAAGATGGAATAGTGTGTATACCGGCGTATATGACCTTCTGTTTATAAAATTCAAATAAGTTACGCTCCGATAAAAATACAATCCACGGCATTTTAGGAGGGAAAACACTATGCTGAAAATCTGTTTCGTCTGCCACGGCAATATCTGTCGCAGTCCCATGGCGGAATTTATCTTTAAAAATATTGGAAGAAAAAAAGGAGAACGGAGGACTTTTCTGTTTCTTCCAAAGCGACTTCTTCGGAAGAAATCTATCACGGACAGGGAAATCCCGTCTATCCTCCTGTACGGGAGATTCTGGAAAGACTTGGAATAGACTGCAGCAAAAAAAGAGCCTGTCAATTACAGAAAGAAGACTACGAAAAATACGATTATTTTATTGGGATGGATGAGCGGAATCGGGAGAACATGAAACGCATTTTCGGAGGGGATCCGGAAGGGAAAGTTTCTCTTCTTGGAGATTATACCGATTATCCTCATCCCATTTCCGACCCTTGGTACAGCGGAGAATTCCAAGCCTGCTATGAAGATATTGCAGAGGGCTGTGAGGGACTTTTTGAAAAAATAAAAGTGGAGTAATATAGAAAAAGTAAAGCGCACTGAAATAGCATAATGGAAAAGCACACCGGAGGAGGGTATTCTAATGGAAAATAATCAAAATAATAATGAGAAGCAGGGGAATAGTCGGCGCTATCTGATTGTAGTAGATATGCAAAAGGACTTTATTGACGGTTCTCTCGGTACGGAAGAAGCACAGGGGATTGTAGAAAAAGTAAAAGAGAAGATTCTTTCCTACCCGAAGGAAATGGTCTATGCCACAATGGACACGCACGGAGAGGACTACTTATCCACGCAGGAGGGGAAAATGCTGTCTGTGCCCTCACTGCATAAAAGGGACAGAAGGCTGGGGATTGCATCCCGCACTGAAAGAACTCATTCTTCCGGATCATTTCTTTGAAAAGGGAAGCTTCGGAAGCCTTCAATTAGCGGAATCTATGCGGGAGCTTTTCAGGCAGCAGGACAGTATGGAGAGAGCTTCCATAGAGCTTGTCGGTCTATGCACGGATATTTGTGTGGTATCGAATGCCCTTTTATTGAAAGCTTTTCTTCCGGAGGTTCCTATTTCCGTGGACAGCAGCTGCTGTGCGGGTGTGACAAAGGAGAAGCATTTGGCCGCACTGGAAACTCTGCGTTCCTGTCAGATAGAGGTCTTATAATATAGAAAATAGAACTTTCGGGTTTTCTACTGTGGAAGAATTGCAGCAGAGAAAAAAACCGAAAGTTTTTCTTGACAGCAATACTTTAGTGTAGTAATGTGTTATCACAATAAACAAATAAAGGAAACGGTTTTTAGCGGAATGAAGCGCAAAAACTATAAAACAGGGCAAAGCAAAAACAACAATAAGTAAAAACCGGAAAACCAACAAAGCAGCAACAAAACAGTATTTAAGGGAGGAGTAGAGAATGGCTATGTGGGGAAAAGTGAGTGGAAAAGGAAGTGAAAGTGAAAAAGGAAAATGGACGAGCGCATTGGCATTGGGAATCTTGGCTTTATCTGCCTTGGTTTTGACCGCCTGTGGCGGAAAAAAGGCGGAACAGGCGAGCAGTTTTACGGTAGGATTTGATCAGGAGTTTCCGCCCATGGGATTTGTGGCGGAGGACGGAAGTTACACCGGTTATGATTTGGAACTGGCGGAGGAGGTGGCGAAGCGCCTGAACCTAAAGTTTGTGGCGAAACCGATTAACTGGGACGGAAAGGATCTGGAGCTGAACTCCGGAAATATAGACTGCATCTGGAACGGCTTCAGTATGAACGGCAGAGAAGAGAACTATACTTTTGTCGGCCCCTACATGGCAAACAAGCAGGTCTTTGTGGTAAAAGCGGACAGCAATATCAGCACTCATTCAGACTTGGCCGGAAAAACGGTTGAAGTGCAGAAGGATTCTTCGGGCTTAGAGGCGTTAAGTCGTGAGGAAAATAAGAGCTTGAAGGACAGCTTTTCCTCTTTAGTGGAGGTGGGAGACTACCAAAGCGCCATGATGGATTTGGAAACCGGCGCCTGTGATGCCATTTGCATGGATTCCGTGGTGGCGGAGTATCAGATTAAAACGGCGAATAAGCCTTTTGTCTTGTTAAAGGACACCCTTTCCGCAGAAGAGTACGGAATCGGTTTTAAGAAAGGCAATACGGAGCTTGCTGAAAAAGTAAAGAAGACGCTTTTGGAAATGAAGGCGGACGGAACCGTAGATAAAATCACGGAGAAATGGTTCGGCTCAAAGGACAGCTTTGTTTTGGAGTAAAAAGACGAGGTTCCCAATTTGTCCGGTAGACGGATTTGAATGATATATTGTAAGATACTAATTTGAAAAGAACGGCCTCTCGGAAGAGGAGGCATTTTACGGGAAACGGGAGCGGTCGAAATAGGGAGATACAGGGTAAGAGGGAGGAATGCAGATGCAGTGGTATGTGATTTTATCTAAACTTTTAGGAGGACTTGGCGTGAGCCTGAGCATCTTCCTGATTACGCTTCTCTTTTCCCTTCCGCTCGGGCTTATACTTTCTTTCGGCAGAATGAGCAGGAATCCGATTTTACAAAATGCCACAAAGGTCTATATTTCCATCATGCGCGGAACACCACTTATGCTCCAGCTTTTCGTGGTGTACTACGGCCCCTATTACATTTTCAAAATCCAGCTCCACCCGGGCTACCGGATGATGGCGGTTTATATCGGTTTTGTCCTAAACTATGCGGGGTACTTTGCGGAGATTTACCGCTCCGGAATCCAGGCAATGGATAAGGGACAACTGGAAGCGGCGGAAATTCTGGGCTACAGTAGAAGGCAGGCCTTCCTGCGCATCATTTTCCCGCAGGTATGGAAAAATATCCTACCCTCCATCACGAATGAGGTGATTACGCTCGTAAAGGACACCTCTCTCGCCTTTTCCATTTCGGTGATGGAAATGTTCACGACCGCGAAGGCAATTTCTTCTTCACAAAGCTCCATGCTCCCCCTCATTATGGCGGGAATCTTGTACTATATCTTTAACTTTATCGTGGCTTTCCTTATGGAACGTTTCGAAAAGAAACTGGACTATTATAGTTGACTATAGTGCCAAATAGGGAAAATAGAGAAAGCTATAGGTGATAGGGCGAAATGCCCTTTGTTTTAAGCGAAGGTTATCAAAAATTCGGGATGGAAATGGCATAATTAGACGGCGGTAAGCGAAGAGGATAGTGCGTAATTATCGGATAGCAAGCGAAGAGAATAAAATAATGCATCATTTGCAGGCGATAAGAAAAAGGGGAACAGAAAATATGGCAATATTGGAAATGAAGGGAATAAAAAAGCGCTTTTCCGGGGAGGAAATCTTAAAGGGCATCGACCTCAGTTGCAAGGAGGGAGAGGTGCTCAGTATTATCGGCCCGTCCGGCTCCGGAAAGTCCACTCTGCTTCGGATTGCGACCTTTTTGGAAAATGCGGATTCCGGAACGATTCTTTATGACGGAAAAACGGTTTTCCAAAGAGAAGCACAGTCTGAGTCACTCCGGAAAGAGGGAGATTCTATAGGCTGGAATACAGCAAACAGGCAGCAGGCGAAGTCTCTTTTTGGTTTGGTTTTTCAGAATTTCAATCTTTTCCCCCATTGGACGGTTTTGGAAAATATTATCGATCCCCTCATTCATGTGCAAAAGAAAGAAAAGATCTATGCCGTAGAAAAAGGAATGGCATTATTAGAGAGAATGGGACTTTCGGATAAGGCGGGACAATATCCCTACTCTCTTTCGGGAGGGCAGAAACAGAGGGTAGCGATTGCCAGAGCGCTCGCCTTGGAACCGAAGATTCTCTTTTTTGATGAGCCGACCTCGGCGCTTGATCCGGAGCTGACCGGAGAGGTTTTGGAGCTCATTAGGTCCTTAAAGAATGAGCAAATGGCGATGGTCATCGTGACGCATGAGATGGGATTCGCCAGAGAGATTTCCGACAAAATTCTTTTCATGGCAGAAGGAGAAGTGCTCTGCCAAGGAACTTCAGAAGAACTCTTTAATAGTGAAAATCTCCGTTTAAAGAATTTCTTGGGAAATTTTAGAGGTGTATGAATATCGTAACTTTTTTTCTTTTTCCTTTATCGAAAAATAGGGAAAAACAAAAGATAAAAAACCCCTTGGCAATGTGTAAAAGTGTAATTCTTGTGGATAAGTCGAAGATTTTTTTGTGTTTTCAAAGAAAATCGAGGGACTTATCCACATTTTTTGCGATAAAAGCTAGAAATAAAAGCGCATTTCAACGAATTAAAAATTTAAGTAAAAATGAAGAACTATATAGAAAGAATATGCGGACAGTATGGATTTCGAAACTGAAAAATATAAATATGTGACTTTACATCTTCTTACGGGTCAGTTTTAATGCTAAGATAAGCAGCGAAACACCGGTGTAGGAGGCAGCTTAGAAACTGGTTAAAGTTGTAGTTTCAACTCTTCCGTGCACTTTTTTTATCCTAAAGAGTTCCCTTAAAAAAATCGGCGGGAACATACTTAATGTAGAGGTAAGGGAATGAATTGGAAAAATCTATGGAACAAAAACTATGCCTTAGTTGTTTTTTATGCTCTGGTTCTGGCGCTTTTATATCATCTTGGAGTTCGTATTTTGGATCATTTTCCGGAGCTGGGGGTGCACCTTCAAAATCTATTTCCTTGGGCATCCCAGGTTATCTCGCCCTTGCTTCTCGGCTTTGCAATTGCCTATCTTCTAAGTCCGATTTGCCATTTTTGAAAGAATACTTTTCGAAAAATGCGTTGCTATCCAAGAAGCAGAGCCTTTGCCAAAATATTTCCATTCTTATGACCTTTCTCTTGTTGATATTGGGAGTTGTATTTTTGGGATCTCTTCTCCTTTCCACTCTAACAAAAAGTATCCAGGTTCTGCGCTTTGAAGACCTGTTCCAAGGCATTGAAGATTTTGCCTCTACGATAGAAAAGTTTTATTCCGATCTTTACGTTAGACTGGGTAATCTGCCTATTGGGGGAGAGGATGCAAAGGAAGCGGTTCAGCTTTTGCTTCAAAAAGCGGTGGTGTTTTTTCAAAATATGGGAAACAGCGTATTTTCTTCCTTGGGAAGCTTGGCGGGAGCACTCAGTACCTTGGTTTTTGGGATTATATTTTCGCTTTATTTTCTTGAGGACGGACAAAAAATCCTTTCCTACTGGGCAAGAATTTTTCGTCTACTTTTCGGAGAAAGAAGATTGGAGAAGCTCCGTCGTTTCTTTATAGACGCAGATCGCGTATTTGCAGGCTATCTTCGCGGACAGATTATTGACGGCACAATTATGGCAGTGCTGGTCAGTGTCAGTCTTAGTATTTTGCAGGTTCGCTACGCTATTGTCATCGGTGTTTTGACCGGCTTTGGGAACCTGATCCCCTATGTTGGTCCTTTTATCGCCTATGGACTAACAGCCTTGGTTTGTCTTGTGTATGGAGATTTTACTAAGCTTCTGCCGGCTCTCATAGCTCTTTTTGTGATTCAGACTATAGACGGAAATGTGATAAACCCAAGGCTCCTTTCTCAAAATATTGATCTTCATCCGCTTGTGGTTATTATTGCGCTCATTATAGGAGGCAGCCTGGGAGGATTCTTGGGAATCTTCCTGGCTGCCCCTGTAGCAAGTCTTATTAAACTGGAACTGGATAAATTCATGGAACGTAAGGTTTCTATGAGAAGGGAAGAGATAGCTGATATTTCGGAGGAAAAGACACAATATATGCCATAAAACCTCCTGTCTTTCCATAAAATCCTTTTAGCTGGCTCCGGCGAGCTTTTTCATATTCTCTCTCATAAAAATCTTCCATCACAGAACTGATTTTTCATGGAAATTTCGATTTTATGTCAGAGGCGTTCCATCCTCTAAAATGGATTTGGAAAAGGCAAGGAGCTGATGGCGAATTCCCTCACCCTCCAAAGGATAGAAATAACGACGGTTCTCATTTGGATCTTCGAAGCGAAGTTCGAAATAGTCGGTTTTCCACCAGGGAGCCGGAACGTAGACATAGCCTTTTGTTCCTGAAATAACGAGCTCGCCCTCTGATTTTACTCCCCGCCCGACCTTGATGGAAGCGGTAGCGGCAGGGAAACTAAAGTCAATTTTAGTAAAGCTGTCATATTTCAGCTCTTCATTTTCAAATAAAGAATGAATCTGTTCCTCATAAGGGGAATTCAAGAGTTGAAAAATAGGAAGCATGGCGGTTGGTCCCCATGCACAGATACTGTTCCATGCATTCTCGGAATTTTTGTTCTTTGAGCCTTGCATACTTGTACAGGTAGAATCAATGGAAACAACATTGCCGATTTTTCCTGATTTTACAAGAAGAATCAAGCGATTATAGGCGTTGGAGTATGCAGTTTTTATGGCCTCCATAAGAACCAGCCCGTTTTTCTTTGCGAGTGCATAAAGCTCCGCACATTCTTTCTTGTTTAAGGCAATCGGGGATTCACAAAGAACATGCTTTCCTTTTTCCAGCGCGTGCTTTATTTCTTTATAATGACTTTGTGGATGGGAGAGGATATAGACGCAGTCGCAATCTTCTAAAAAATCATCATAATCCTTTATAGAAGCGTCATTACTACGGCTTGAGTTAAAAAGGGCAGAGACAGTAATGCCGTTTACAAAGGCACTTTCCTGATAGTATTTATTGAGTATATTTTCTTCAAAGCCTCCCACCAGCCCCAAATTCAACTTTCTGTTTTCCGCGCGGATTTCACTGCTGGATATTCCGTTGGTTCTTGGGAGATATATTACTGCACAATATTCCTTTAAATAATCAAAATGGCCTTGCCAGTCTGAGCCTACGGTAAAAATCGAGACTCCATATTTTTGAATATCATCGATTTTCTGTCCTTCATATTCTTCGACAATGATTTCATCGGCAAGACCCGTATTCTTTACTGCTTCCAATCGCTCACTCAAGGACTGTTTGACATTGATTTTTCCTCTGCTTTTGTCAAAATTATCAGAGGTTACCCCTACAATGAGGTAATCTCCCATTGCCTTCGCTCTTTCTAATAGCCGAAGGTGCCCCTCATGCAATAAATCATAGGTGCCATAGGTGATGACTTTGATCATAGAAGTTCCTTCTCCTTTTTTAAATATGCAGTAATCCTGAAATTTCATGTTTATATAGAGGGCTAAATGCTACTTGATTCATATTTTATTCCATTATCATTTTTTTCTTAAGTGACTCCATATTATTTTTAGCGACAGAGTTCTCTTCGATAGGGCGCTCATCCGATAAAGGATTTCCCAAGGGGAGAAGTTTCTCTTCCCAGTATTTCGCATATTCTTTTTCCGCTCTTTTTCCAAAATTCCCCTATACAGTTTGACAATCATTTCGGATTGCAATATGGCATAGTCAGCATGTACAAGAGCAGGCATCACAATATAATTTTTCCGCATTTACAATCGCTTTCCCATCCTCCGGATTTTCTATATCTATTTCAGAAGTCACGAACCAAGGAATGTAAAAGAGCTGCTTGGTATAATGTTTCAGTTTTTTGCTAAAAAAAGATGGTTCTACCATAAAACTTAAATTGTATTCATCATATGGCTCGTTAATAAAGACGGCATCCGGATGCAATGCCTCTAAATCAAAGTTTCTGAAATCTAAAAGATATGGAGAATTCTTTCCTAACTCATTTTCATAAAGTTCAAAATCCCATTGTACGGGAGAGCAGTTTCCTAAACCGTCTTTAAAATAATAAGGAATGGGCATTACAAAGCATTCCATTTTTTTATCCTTACGTGCTTCCTCAAATACCCCCCTCATGGTATCCCAGTGGGAATATAGACTTGGAAGAAACAAAACAGATTTCTCCTGTTCTGTTGCGTTACCCTTTTTGTTGGAAAAAAATGCAGTACTATTTCTCGCCTTTAACTCATTCCTGTCGATGGAGTATTGGTAAAAAGTTTTTCCTCCAATTCCTTTCATGTACTCTGCTTCTATCTTTTTTATACAGAGGATAGTTATGTGCGCCTCCATCCTTTTTTCATTAAACCATAATCATGATACTTATTTTTTTGATAACTGCAAAATATTCTTTAGGTGCAGGAAGGGATAGAAATTCAAAATTCATAAAGCTATCTGCTCCAAACCATGAATCTTCAAAAACGCCCCTTTCCCATATCTTTTATAAAGGGTTAAATCCGGTAAGCTTGCAATTTTATGGCCTCCATCTTGATTGAATTTTTGAACGCAGTTTTTAAGAGCTGAAGTAGTTCTTTTTCTGTAATTTGGAGAATACTGCAGTTTTATACCCAATAACTTTTCGACTTTTTTTGTTTCATACTCGAACACGGTTATATTTTTTTCGTCTGTAGAAGGAAGGGATGCCAGAATACATAGGGCATCAAATAATTCCATTCGATTTTTCTCTTTTTTAGGGTCAGTAGATAGACGGTCGTAAGGAAAGATATCCACTCCGGCTCCATATAGATAATTATGATATTTGCCTAATGCTTTGGAGGAAATCAGCATTTTATTGTGCTTTACATGGCTGGTCAACTCGTAATTGGATTTATCCATAATTGAACAAAAACTTAACTCTTCGGGAAGTTCCGCATTAGCAACTTTAGAGAAAATTTCATAGTCTTCTCGCATCATCATGATGTCAATATCATCATCCCAGGAATAAAGCCCCGGTGACGAATAGCCCTCAAAAAGAGTGCCATAGTCAATACAATAATGAAGCTCATGATTTTCGCATATTTTTATCAATTTCGAATAAAAATTTCTATTTCGGCAGCCCAAGCACGCTTCATCATAGCCGGAACATAGAAACCCTCTCTGACTTCATCCAAAAAAAATTCTTTTGGAAACTCCATATCATCAACTCCCTGATTCTAGTAACAATGAATACAAAAAGATACGAGATTAAAGATACAATAAGTATATCGGTAAAAAAATGGAATTCTATTAGTGAAAATAAAAAAATAGAAAACACCAAATATGGATGAGTGAGAAACTATATCTTGTAGCTTTTAAAAAGAGTCAAAACTTTTTTTCTGAAAAATAATACATATTTCTTGTTGACAAGCAGAATTTGCAGTGCTAAGATACACAGGCTGTCGCTTCAAACGAGCTACAGAGGGAAAGACTTTTCATTAGAAAAAGTCGTCCCGTACCGACCACAGCCCGAAGGGATGTGCTTATGAAGCAAAGTTTGTTTCAGTCATTAAAAACTGAAACAAAGTCCAACAGTACC